>Ga0208323_1000009_pt1 | contig 219093 bp, 184 predicted proteins | sample June2015DPH_10_1_2_FD_184703 | JGI IMG/M metagenome (GOLD analysis project Ga0208323, IMG submission 184703) | Peatland microbial communities from SPRUCE experiment site at the Marcell Experimental Forest, Minnesota, USA - June2015DPH_10_100... | ecosystem: Environmental > Terrestrial > Soil >... | reverse complement strand
ATGCGCTGGACACGACGCGGCGCTCACCGCCTCCTCAAGCTCCGCCTCTGGATCGCTCGCTGCGGAACAACTTGGTTCGAAGTCTTGTATTCTCGCGGAGCTCAACTGACAAATGCTTGACACAACCCGTTAGACCTGCCGCGTTGACTTAGCTGTAACCGTGGCCTAAGATTGCCCTTAAAGAATGTTCCCTCACATGCTCGGTCGAACAGTCGGCCACTATCGCATCGTTGAGAAGCTCGGTGTCGGGGGCATGGGTGTCGTCTATAAGGCCGAGGATAGCAAGCTGCAACGGCTGGTCGCCCTCAAGTTTCTGCCTGAAGAGCTGGCTAAAGACCGCCAAGCGCTGGGCCGCTTCCAGCGTGAGGCCCGCGCTGCCTCGGCGCTAAATCATCCCAACATCTGCACGATTTATGAGATCGATGAACACGAAGGTCGGCCCTTCATCGTCATGGAATATCTGGAAGGCCAGACGCTGAAGCAACGCCTTGCTGTGGGGGCGCATGGCATGCGCCCTGACGGGGGCGAACGCGGTTCACCCCTACAGATCGACACGCTGCTCGACCTGGCCCTCCAGATTGCCGACGCGCTGGACGCCGCGCACGCGAAAGGCATCGTCCATCGCGACATCAAGCCGGCAAATATTTTCGTCATCCCGCAGGGCGGGACGGCCAGGGCCAAGGTGCTCGACTTTGGGTTGGCCAAGCTCTTGCCGTCTCACCGCCCCGCCTCGGCCGGGGAAACTACTGCCGAGTCGACAACGGAGACCAGTGGGGGGTACTCGACCAGTTCGGGCCTGGTTTTGGGCACAGTGGCCTACATGTCGCCCGAGCAGGCAAGAGGCGAGGAACTGGACGTGCGTACGGACTTGTTCAGCTTTGGCGTAGTGCTCTACGAGATGGCCACAGGCCGGCCTGCGTTTTCCGGGGCGACCACAGCCGTCATCCACGACTTGATTTTGAACCGGGCACCAACCTCCCCGCTGCGGCTGAATCCCGACTTGCCAGCGGAATTAGAGCGCGTCATCGACAAGTGCCTCGAAAAAGATCGCAACCTGCGTTACCAGCACGCTTCGGAAATTTGCACCGACCTCCGGCGCCTGAAGCGGGACACGGATTCGGCGCGGGTGATAACCCGTGCGAAGCCGGAGGCCACAACTGACATCGCGAAACGCTGGAAGGTGATTGTTCCTGCTGCTGCGGCTGTGCTGGCATTCTTCGTCGCAGGTTACTTCTATTTTCACGGCACACCAAGACTCACGGACAAGGACACGATTGTTCTCGCGGATTTCACGAACACGACGGGCGACCCCGTGTTTGACGACACGCTTCGCCAGGGGCTGGCGGTGCAGCTTGAACAGTCGCCTTTCCTCAGCCTCGTCTCCGAGGAGCATATCCAGAAGGCGCTGCGTCTGATGGGCCGGACGGCGGATGCGCGACTGACTCCGGAGCTCGCCAAGGAAATCTGTGAGCGAACCGCCAGCGCTGCCGTCCTGGAGGGCTCGGTTGCAAGCCTCGGAAGCCAGTATGTCTTGGGGTTACGGGCCAAGAACTGCCGCACCGGGGACGTCCTGGATGAGGAGCAGGTGCAAGCGGCAAGAAAAGAAGACGTGCTGAATGCCCTGAGTCAAATTGCCAGTAAATTCAGAACTCGAGTCGGCGAATCGCTCACCACGGTGGAAAAGCACGACACTCCGCTCCAAGAGGCAACCACGCCGTCACTCGAAGCCTTGAAAGCCTATAGCACCGCGTGGAAAGTTCACTTCTCAACTGGCGATGCCACCGCCGCTCTGCCCCTTTACAAGCGCGCCCTTGAGATCGACCCCAAATTCGCAATGGCATATGCGAATCTGGGGAACTTGTACGGCGAGATGGGAGAGTCTGACCTCTCCGCGGAGAGCAACAGTAAAGCCTATGACTTGCGGGATCGCGCCAGTGACCGGGAGAAGTTCTTTATCACTGCTTCCTACGAAATTCGGGTGACGGGAAACCTGGAAAAGGCGCAACAGACCTGTGAGGCGTGGGCGCAAACTTATCCTCGTGAGGTGCATGCCCACGGATTTTTGGGAGGGATGATTTACCCTGTCTCCGGCAAATATGAAAAAGCGGTCGAAGAAGCCAAGAGAAGTATCGAGATCGATCCGGACATTGCCATCCCGTATGGAGATCTTGCCTACAGCTATGAATACCTTGACCGCCTGGGGGAAGCCGAGAATACCCTTCAGCGAGCCTTCGAACGTAAACTGGAAACCCCTGATTTTTTGGTCCAGCGATACGACATCGCCTTTTTAAGAGCTGACAAGGCGGGAATGGAACGGGCAGTGGCTCTGGCACAGGGAAAACCCGGAGTGGAAGACGGGATTTCCGACCACGAGGCTTTTGTCCTGGCATATTCCGGTCACTTGCAACAGGCAAGAAGGATGTCACAGCGTGCGGCGGACTTGGCTCAGCAGGCGGCCCAGCGGGAAAGGGCGGCTCTGTACCAAACGGGGCCAGCACTGTGGGAAGCCTTTTTCGGGGATGCGCCTGCGGCCAAGCGGAGCGCGGTGGCAGCACTTGCGCTTTCCAATGACCGGGAGGTGCAGTATGGCGCTGCCTTTGCACTGGCCCTTTCGGGGGATTCTTCCCGATCTCAAACCCTCGCGAATAATTTGGAAAGGCGCTTCCCGGAGGATACATCCGTCAGACTCAGTTACCTGCCAGCGCTCCGCGCCCTTCTCGCCCTGAACCATAGCGAGCCTGCAAAGGCTATCGAACTGCTACAAATCGCCGCTCCCTCTGAACTGGGCGCGCCGCGCAGCAGCTTCCATGGTTTCTTCGGGACCCTCTATCCGGTCTATGTGCGTGGCGAGGCCTATCTGGCGGCGCACCAGGGCGCCGAAGCCGCCGCGGAATTCCAGAAAATTCTCGATCACCGCGGGATCGTGGTCAGCGATCCCATTGGCGCACTGGGGCACTTGCAACTCGGCAGAGCGTTCGCTTTGTCGGGAGATAAGACCAGGGCAAAGACTGCCTACCAGGATTTCCTCACACTCTGGAAAGACGCCGACCCCGACATCCCCATCCTGAAGGAAGCCAAAGCGGAGTATGCGAAGCTGCAGTAATTCCGCCGATTGAGCCTTGAAAGTAAATCGCTGCTCTATTCGCCCGCCGCGCGGCAAGGATTCCGGGCGGTTGACAGCCCACTCGGAAAATAGCGTGTCGCTTTATCCTCACGCGGCGTGAAGCTGTCCCAAGTGCCCTTCGAGGAAGCTTAGGCGAACGGCGCCGGCTGGGACAGATCGCTGGTGACGCCGCGGTGTTGACCGATGCCGGCCCGGCTGTCACCGACTCGGAAGTTGACCCGCTACCTCGGTGTGGGATAGGTATCTGAGATTGTGGAAGCCGCTCCGATGACGAGGTGAACTCGCCGCTACGTCGATCGGAGTTGCGGCGGATATCACCATCTTCGACCCCACCCGCGAATGGACCTACCGCACTGCCGAAGGCCGCTCGAAGAGCCGCAACTCGCCGTTCGATGGATGGAAATTCACGGGGAGAGCGACGGCAACAATCGTTGGTGGAAAAATTGTGTACCGAGTCTAGAGTTCCTCGCTTTTTGCCTGCCCGGCGGCTCTAGCGGGTCGGTTTTCGAGCAGGCGGTCAACCGCCGCAATCTCTATCGTCCAAGAACAATCGGTAAATACATGGCGACACGATTTCGTTGAATGCCGAGCCGGGGGCGTTTCAGGAACCACCTGGCCCTACCAAAGACCTGATTGCTTTGAATCCGCGGAGGTTACGGGCCGCAACTACCAACGAAACAAGGAGTCCGGCAAGCCTCCGAATGGTCGAGATGTAACCGTCACATGTTGGTCCGTGCCAAGTCTATGCGGACCACAGGGCGAGAACTCAGAAGGAGGAGATTTGTTGCGGAATACAGGGGCACATTTGTGTCATGTTCCCGCGAGGATCTCTCAAAAATAACGCTTGAATGGTTGGATGGATTACGGTAAGCAATTTGCAGGAGAACTTGAGCCTTGGCGACCTTACCCACACCCCATTTGGAAGCATTGCTGCAGCATCCATGCCCGACCTAACCAGCCGTTACAATGTCGTTGTTCGCCGAGAACGTCCTTGCCTTTTGGCGTGGGATTCGATAACAATAGCACCTCAATTCTCCGCGAGGAATCCAGGTGCAACTTATCCCCAAGGATGAGAAGTTCTTTGACCTGTTCCACGAGCAGGCAGAGAACATTCACAGAGCCGCGCAGATGCTGGTCGATCTGTTCGACAACTTTCGCGACGTCGAGCGCACCGTGTCGGAAATCAAATTCATCGAGCACAAGGGCGACCAGATTACGCACTCCCTGATGATGAAGCTCAACAAGACCTTCATCACGCCGTTCGACCGGGAGGACATCCATGCGCTGGGCTCAGCGCTCGACGACGTGCTCGATCTGGTGGACGCCGCCGCCAGCCGCATCACCATTTACAAGGTGAAGCAGATTACCCCCGGCGCCCAGCAACTCTCCAAGGTGATTCTGCACGGGACGGAGATTATCGTGAAGGCCATCGCGCAACTCAATCACCCGCAGAACATGCTGGAGTATTGCGAGCAGCTTACCTTGCTGGAGGAGGAAGCGGACCGCATCAAGGGCGAGTGCATTGCGCGCTTGTTTGAGGACTCCACCGAACCCATCGAGGTCATCAAGTGGAAGGAAATCTATGAGGTGCTCGAGGCGACCACGGACAAGTGTGAGGACGTGGCCGACGTGCTCGAAGCCGTGGTGCTCAAGTCCACCTGAGAAGGCGCGTGCGGGAGCGCTGGGGGGCGGGACTCGCGTCGGAAGTCCTCGCGAGTCGGTCGCAAGGTCAAGGCTGCTGCCCGCAGCGGCGGCAGGCGTTCGTGTCCCAACCGAGCCTAGACCGCAGGTTAATCTCCGAGATCTCCGTGCCCTCTGCGGTTTGATTCAATCCCGTTTCACCTATGTTCAACTTCGCGATCATTCTGGTTCTTGTCGCCCTAAGTTTTGATTTCCTCAACGGCTTCCACGACGCCGCAAACTCCATCGCCACCGTCGTCTCCACGCGCGTCCTCTCGCCCCGTGTCGCCGTCATCTGGGCGGCATTCTTCAACTTCGTCGCGGCGTTCACCTTCGGCACGGCCGTGGCGAAGACCATGGGCCAAGGAATGATTCGGCTCGAAGCCATTAATCTCTACGTGATCCTTGCGGGACTGCTGGGCGCCATTTTCTGGGACATCATCACCTGGTACTGGGGCTTGCCCATCAGCTCCTCGCACGCGCTCATCGGAGGGTACGCGGGCGCGGCGATCGCCAAGGCCGGATGGGACGTGATCATTCCGGGCGGCTGGGCCAAGACGCTGGCGTTCATCATCGTGTCGCCGACCATCGGATTGATCCTGGGAGCGGGCTTGAGCATCGCCACGTACTGGCTCTTCCGGCACTGGGCGCCACAGCGACTGGACAAGTACTTCCGCAGGCTGCAACTGCTTTCTGCCGCCGCGTACAGCTTCGGCCACGGTACCAACGACGCCCAGAAGACCATGGGAATCATCGCCGGCACACTCTTCACCGCCGGTTACCTGGACCACTTCTATGTTCCCTTCTGGGTGGTGCTCATGGCTCATGCCGCCATCGGCCTTGGAACGCTGACCGGTGGCTGGCGCATCGTGCGCACCATGGGAATGCGCATCACCAAACTGAAGCCCATGGGGGGGTTCTGCGCGGAGACGGCGGCAGCGGTCAGCATCCTGGGGGCGGCGGCCGCGGGCATTCCCGTATCAACCACCCATACGATCGCCGGCGGCATCATGGGGGTGGGCAGCATTCATCGCCTCAGCGCCGTCCGCTGGGGCGTGGCCAAGAACATCCTCTGGGCTTGGGTCCTCACCATCCCCGTCGCCGGCGTCGTTTCCGCTGGCGCCTTCATGATCCTCCATCACTTCTTCCCCGCCGCGTGAGAGCAAGGGCAAAGTACATAGACGCTTCCAGACGCGGAAGAATATCGGCATCAACATTCGTCAGGGCCAGATCACAGGACTAATCGGCCCGTCAGGTTGCGGCAAGACCACGCTGTTCCGCTGCTTCAACCGCATCGACGAGCGCTACGGCGAAGTGACCACCACGGGCGAAATCAAAATTCTTGGACAAGACATTTACGCCCCGGAAGTCTCGCTGATCGAGCTGCGCAAGGCGGTGGGTATGGTGTTTCAGCTCCCCAATCCGCTGCCCATCTCCGTTTACGAGAACGTGGTCTTCGGCCTGCGCATCCACAGTGGCTACGGCGCCCTCAGGAGGTCCGCGTTGGACGAGGCGGTGGAAACGGCCCTGCGCGAGGTGTCACTCTGGAATGATCTCAAGGACCGCCTGCAAACCCGCGCCACGACGCTGCAACTGGGGCAGCAGCAAAAGCTCTGCATCGCGCGGCTGCTGCCGTTGAAGCCCGAGGTCATCCTGATGGATGAACCGTGCTCGGCCTTGGACAGCGAAGCCACGCTCGGCGTGGAAGAGTTGATGCTGACCCTTGCCAGCCGCTATACCATCCTCATCGTCACCCACAACATGGCTCAGGCGCGCCGGGTCAGTCATGAATGCGCCTTCATGCTCTTGGGTGAAGTCATCGAACACGCTCGCGCCGAGAGCCTGTTCCTCACGCCCAAAGACTCTCGCACCGCCGACTACATCGAAGGGCGCTACGGTTAAGGCACAGCAACCGCAACCACTGCCTCATCCGCAGGAAATGCCCACTAGGAGAATCGCAGATAAAAGCTCACCTCAGACCGCGCCGTGTAGCGTGTGAACGGATACTCCAAATTCATAACGGGCAGCCGCAAAGCCGGGTATTGTGAGGATAGAAATTTTCAGTCGCCCAGCGGATAGGAACGGTGGAATGGTCCCCGCCAAGAGTATCAGCCACTTGCCTGTATACGCCCTACTCGTAGAACTGGCCCTGCGCCGGCGGGCGGGGTGCACTACCAACATCAATGAACGTTCTTTCCGGGAAGTGCGAAGTCGCACCCGGCCCACGTCCAGCTTCACCAGCCCGGCCAGGTACGAGTCCATCAACTTCGGCGTCATCATTCACTTGAATTGCTGGTCGGAAAGTAAACCCGTACGGGATGACGACCCTCTAAAACTGTGTTTAATTCTTTTGGAGAAGTGAAAGGACGTACATGGGCGCAGGTTCATTCGATTTCCCACTTGCAGGATTGCTGTGCATCCGCTCAACCTCCAATGGCTCATGTTGGAGACGGCTGCGTCGGATGCCTTCGAAGTCGGGTATTACTTAGGCAAGTAGCGCATCAATCTGAGCAGGAGCAGCATCTTGGGATCCGGCCTGCGACGGCACAGCAAAAGGAGAATGACCAAGAAAATAACAGTCAATAGGCCCGCGACAATACCCACTTCCAGCCCGGGGACGACTCCACCACTCATATTCAACCAACTTACACTGGCGCACTGCTTTTACCGGCGTGTGAAGCTTGTGTTAATCTACCATTAAGTTTTGGGGATCAAAGCGGATATTGATTATGAGTTTCGGACAGTTTAACTTAGACCGCGGGTAGGCTCAACACGGGCAGGGACTTCAGGGATCTGGCCCGGCTGTCACCGACTCGGAAACTGAGCCGCTACCTCGGTGTGGGATGGGTATCTGAAAAGTTATTTCGAGATTGTGGAAGCCGCGCAGGCGGCGAGGTAAACTCGCCGCTACTTCTGACGGCTGCCGGGTTTGGTGGCGGGAATTCCGGCCTTGCACAGCGGGCAATCGGCAGGATTATAGTTTTGGACGCTGAGGGTGACGAGCGCTGATTTGGGCACGCCGAGCGAAGCCGCTCCGCCGCTGCGATCGATGAGCGCGGCTACACCCACCACTTTCCCTCCCGCTGATTCCACGCAGTTCATCGTCTCGCGCGTCGAACCGCCGGTAGTGATCACATCTTCTACCACCAGCGCGGATTCTTGCGGAGCAATGCTGAACCCGCGCCGCAGCGTCATCACGCCCTCCTGGCGCTCAGTGAACAGAGCGCGAGCGCCCAAAGCTCGGGCCACCTCGTGGGCGACGATCACACCGCCGAGGGCAGGTGCCGCCACCACGGAAGCCTTCGTCGGCCCAAGCTTGCGAGCCAGCTCCGCGCACAACTGCTCGGCAATGCGAGGATGTTGGAGAACCAGCGCGCACTGGATGTAGCGGTCACTGTGAAGGCCAGAAGAAAGAATGAAGTGACCCTCGATCAACGCGGAGTGCGTGCGGAAGATATCCAGAATCTCGTTCTCAGTCATGAGGACGGTCGATTGCCGATTTTCGATTGCCGATTGCTACAGCCGTCGCACCGAACGCGTCAATCGTCATTCGGCAATCGAAAATCGCTTGCGAGTTTGCGGTTCATTTCTCACGCGCGCGCGACCGCCAGTGCCTTCTCCATCTCAGCGACAATCGCGTCCGCGGCTGCCGCCGGATCAGAAGCGTGGGTGATGGGGCGGCCTACCACCAGGAAATCCGCGCCCGCTTGAATGGCAGCGAGCGGCGTCGCAACTCTCGCCTGATCGTCCGGCGCGGCGCCGGAAGGTTGTGCCGCAGCCGCAGCGAGCGCGGCCCGAATGCCGGGCGTCACGATCAGAAAGTGCGGCCCGCACGCCTTGCGGATCGCCACAATTTCTCTTGGTGAAGCGACAACTCCATCCGCACCCGCGTCCTGCGCCAGCCGGGCGAGGCGGACCACGGCTTCTTTGGCACGGCCAACGAGGCCGATCTCCGCCAAATCAACGCCCGAGAGACTGGTCAAAACTGTCACGGCGATCATCCGCGGCCTGGCGGTGCCGGCGCGCCCGCTGCTTTCGCGCGCGCCTTCAACTGCCGCTTCGAGCATCTTGCGCCCGCCGCTCGCGTGAACGGTGAACATGCCGACGCCGAGTTGCGCCGCTTGCCGCGCCGCCGCCCGCACCGTGTTCGGAATATCGTGAAACTTCAAGTCGAGAAAAACCCTGTCGCCTCGCGCCACCAGATCGCGGACGAGGTTCGGCCCCTCCGCCGAGAAGAGCTCCGAGCCGACTTTGAAGATGCCCGCATGACCGCGCAGTCGTTCCGCCGCTCGCGACGCGGCATCCGCACTCGGAAAATCCAGCGCCACAATCAGCTTGTCGCGGGCTTGCACGAGGTCGGCTTCAACCATGCAAGATATTCTAGCAAGCGAACGCCAGAGCTAGAAGCTAGAAATCAGAAGCCAGGAGGGAAGAGGCAAAGGAATCGACCGGGACCAGACAACCTCTTGCTTCTGATTTCTGCCTTCTAATTTCTGATTTCTCCCCCAAACTCCCTCTGGAACTCCTCCGAGCGCTTGCGCAGGTCGAGCCAATCGAAGAACGAGTCGGGGAGATCGAGCCAGACTTTGAACCAAAGCGCGATTTCCTGTTTTTCTCTCCGTTTTTCAGCCCTCACGCGCGGGCTCGCGGCCAGGCTCTCGGCGCGCAGTTTGCCTTTCACGACGAGAGTGCGAACGAGATCGGCGCCCACGCGGTCGGACGCAGCGCGGTATTCGCGGTAAGCCACGTCCAATTTCCGGAGCGCCGCCTCGGCTTCGTCCAAGTCATGGAACTGGAGCACCCCTTTCAGCCGCCCGGCGTACGGTTCCTCCATCCAGGGATCGACGTAGCGATTATTGAAATCCACTCGTACGCCGGCTTCGCCGAGCACATTGGCGATGTAGGAGAGGGAAGTCTTGCGGCCGGCGCCGAGCAAACGGCGGAGGTCGGCCTCAAGAGCGCGAATCTCACTTTCCCCCACTCGTTCTAGCCTCCGCGCCTGGGCTAGCTCCAGGATAAGCTGTTTTTTGCTTTTGGTGTTGGCCACGTTTTGTTGAGCCGCCGGTGGTGTGAACTTTGCCGGAATCCTTGGCCGGAGACGACCTTCCGTTTCTCGCCGGAGATCCGCCGTGGGCCGCGCTCGCGTCTCCCGGCGCGAGAGAGCGAAGCACTGCCACCTCCTTGCGATATCGTGCCACGTTGCGTTCGTGCTCGGCAAGCGTCGCCGCAAAAGTATGGCCGCCGTGATTGTTGCTGACGAAATAAAGAGCATTGCCGGAGGCCGGCGCCAGCGCGGCGCGAATCGAGGCCTCGCCCGGATTGGCGATGGGGCCGGGCGGCAGTCCCGCGTGAAGATAAGTGTTGTAAGGCGAATCGAATGCCAGATCGCTTCGCGTGATGGGCGGTTCCGGGCGCGTGAGCATGCGATGGTTGAGCCGTGCCGCGTAAACCACGGTGGGATCGCACGCCAATTCCATGCCTTTCTCCAACCTCCGGGCGAAAACTCCCGCCACCACGGGCCGTTCCGCCGGGTCGGGCGTTTCCTTTTCAACCAGCGAAGCCAGAGTGATCACTTCGTGGAGGGATTTTCCCGAATGGTCAAGATCGGCCTTGAACTTCGCGCCCAACACGTGGCGAAACCGGGCCAGCATGGTTTCGACCATCGTCTGGGCTGTGACGCCGCGGGGAAATCGATAGGTATCAGGGAAAAGATATCCCTCGAGCGTCGACGCCTGAGGATCGAGATCGCGGATGGACGAAGCCTGTTGCGCGACGCGCAGGAACTCATCGGGATTCACGTGCATTGTGTCGTGAACGATCTCGGCGATGTCGAAGCGGTCGGAGCCTTCCGGGACGAGGACAGCATAGAGGTAGATGTCGCCTCGGATCAATTTCTGATAGACGTCGATGGGGCGAAGCGGGCGATCGAAAAGGTATTCGCCAGCCTTCACCCGGCGGCGGAAAATTCGTCCGGCAAAATAGCGAAGCAAAAACGGCCATCGATTTGCCAGCACACCGCGCGCAACCAGAGTGCTCGCCAGGTCAGGGGCGCGGGTTCCGGGTGCGATCTCCAAAATCACGTTTTCGGAATACCCTTGGTAAGGGCGATATAGCTCGCGTCTCAGCAGCGCCGCGCCGATCGCGCAGGCGAGGAGCGCGAGCACGGATACCGCTCCCAGGAATTTCTTCATGGCTCGGCTCCATCGCTCAGCGCGCGCTCCGCATCGCTCGCGCGCCGATCGAGGTATCCTTGCAAGAGCAGCGTGACGGCCACGCGATCAACGGCGCGCCGCCGCTTCTCGATACTTATTCCGGACTCGCGCAGCACCCGGTTGGCTTGGACGCTGGTCAGGCGCTCGTCCCAGAGTTCCACCGGGCAGGGCACTCGCCGCCGCAGCTTCTCTGCGAACGCCGCGGCGCGCTGAGACATAGCAGTTTCATTGCCGCTCGCGCTCAGCGGGTTGCCGACGATCACGCGCTCGGTGGAGTATTCCACCACGAGCTTTTGGATGTGTCGCAAGTCGTTTTCGGTGTTGGTGTGCTGGAGCGTCTGGAGTCCCTGAGCCGTGATCCCCAGCGCGTCAGAAACGGCGAGGCCCATGCGCTTGGTGCCGAAATCGATGGCCAATATTCGCTGCGTTAGAGCCGGCAAAGTCATCCCTCCGGCCTTTATCATAACATCGCGGACGGCCGCGCCATTCGAATGCGACTTGACATTGGTGTACAATGCAAGCCGCCCGCAATCGAATCCAAAGCAGAGGACGATACTATGTTGAAGCGAATTGGCATCACCTGTTGCCTGCTCGCCCTGAGCGCGCTTTCTGCCGGCGCGCAGTCGGGCGAGTGGAAGGAACTTTTCAACGGCAAAGACCTGACCGGCTGGAAGCACGTCGGCCCGGGCAAAGACACGGTAGAGGACGGCCTCATCAAAACCAGCGGCGGCATGGGACTGCTCTATTGGACGGGCGGAAAGATCGGCGATTCTGTGATCCGCGTCGTTTACAAAATGAGAGACAAGAACGACAACTCCGGGGTGTTCATCAGAATTCCCATCGAGCCCCGCGAAGCCTGGATGCCCGTGCATTACGGCTACGAAGTCCAGATCGACGACAATCCTGAAGCGGGCGGCGAAGATGATGCTCACGCCACGGGTTGCCTGTATTCCATCAACAAGGCTCTGGCGCGGCCGGGAAAGGGCTCCGGCCAGTGGAACACGATGGAAATTACCATCGACGGCCCGCACACCGTCGTGACCCTTAACGGAGAGAAGGTCACCGACTACCGCGAGGGCGATCCGGTTCCGCCCAAGAAATTCGATTTTGAGCCCGAGCGCGGTCCCCGGCCCAATGAAGGCTATATCGGCCTGCAAAACCACAGCGACAACGACATCGTGTTTTTCAAGTCGGTGACGGTCAAGAAATTGGGCCATTGAGCGATTGAGTGAATGAGCGATTGACTTGGGTCCGTTGGTCGTCGTCGACGGTCGCCAGTTCTCTACTGGGACTGCCGGGTCAGCGGCGGGCAAACTGGAGAGAGAAAACAAAATGAGTTCACCGATTATTCGTCGTCAGTTTCTTCGCGGGGTTAGTGCTGCGGCTTTGGGTTCAGCGGCACTTCCGAAGTTCGGTAAAGCTGAACGCGGTCAAACGCCGGCAACACCTGCGTCCACGCCGCGGCTATTTGCCGGTTGCTGCGCCTATTCATTCCGGAAATATCTGGCGAGCGGCCGCATGACGATGGAAGATTTCATCCTCAAAGGCGTGGAGCTGGGGCTGCACGGCGTGGACATCACGGGCTACTGGCTGAAATCTCAAGAGCCGGCATATCTCGCGTCCTTGCGCCACTTCGCGTTCAAGCAGGGCATGCCGTTTTCGGGAGCGGCTTGCGGGGCCAGCATGGTGCATGCGGACAAGGCGAAGCGCGCCAGCGTGCTGGAAGAGATCAAGAAATGGGTGGACGCTACCGACGCGCTAGGCGCTGCACACCTGCGCATCTTTGCGGGAGAGCTTCCCCAAGGCGCGACGGTCGCGCAAGGCATCGATTGGACCGTGGAGGTGATGAAACCGGCGTGCGACTACGCCGGGCAGCGCGGCATCACGCTGGGCGTCGAGACCCATGAGGGCATCACGCAAAGCGCCGACGCCACGCTGGAGATCATGCGCCGCGTTGACTCGCCCTACGCCGGCGTGAATCTCGACATCACAAACTTCCTTGCGGACTCCGACGAAGACCAGTACAAGCAGATTGAAGCTTGCGTCCCCTCCGCGACGCACACCCACATCCGCGATCGGTTTGGCAATTCTCATCATCTGATTGATCTCGACCGCGTCTGGCAGATTTTTGCCCGGGGCGGGTACAAAGGCTACATGTCGGCCGAATACGAGGGCGAGGAAGACGCCATGATTGCGGTGCCGCGCCTGATGGACCAGATCAAGGCGCTTTGCAGGAAGTACTCTTCGGCGTAGGCCGGCATCGATTTTGGATTTTGGATCATGGGCCGAGCAGGGCTCCTCCCTCCATTCCAAAATCGAAATGAACGAGTCACGGCATTGCTTTGAGCGCTCTGTATGGGGCGCCACAGGCGGCTACCCGAAAGAAGGAGATCTTCCATGTCCAATCGTCGAAAATTCATGACTGGTATCTTACAGGGTGGTGCGGCGCTGGCCGCGAGCAGCTTCTATCCATCCAGCCGGGTGCTGGGGGCGAACGACCGGGTTCGTTTCGCTCTGATTGGCGCAGGTGGGCGGGGCCAGGAGGATTTCCGCGCGGCGCTGCGCGCGCCTAATGTAGAGGCGGTGGCGGTCGCGGACGTCTACACGCGGCGCCTTGACGAAGCGAAGAAGATTGCACCACAGGTGAAAACGTATAACGACTTTCGGCATTTGCTCGACGACAAATCAATCGACGCGGTACTGATTGCCACACCGCAGCACCAACACGCCCTCCAATTCGTGCCCGCAATTCAGGCCGGTAAGGACGTCTACCAGGAAAAGACGATGGCGTTCAATGTCGACCACGCGCAGCGGATGCGGCGCGCGTTCGACGGGTCGAACCGCATTGTGCAGATCGGCAGCCAGGCTACCAGCGGGCCGGCCGTGGCCGCGGCGCGCGAATACCTCAACAGCGAACGCATGGGGACCATCACGCAAGTCCACACGCACCACTATCGCAACGCGCCGTACGGCGGCTGGAAGCGCTCCATTCCCGCTGACTGTGACCCCGAGCACGTCGACTGGAAATCCTTTCAAGGTGAGGCGGCGCCCCACGAGTTCGATCCCAATCGCTATATGAACTGGCGTTTCTTCTGGGAGTATTCCGGCGGCAACGTGTTTGAGAATATGATTCACCAGGTAATCTTCTGGTACAAAATGCTGGACCTCAATATCCCGCGCACCGCAACAATGGGCGGCGGCAATTATTTGTGTCCGGAGATGGAAGTGCCCGACACCTACAACGTGGCCATGGACCAGGGCAATTTGCTTTTCACCTGGAACTCGATGTTCGGGAACCGGCGCTACGGCGAGGGCGACGACGCAGCGCTGGGCACCAGAGGCGCCATCCTGCGCGATGAAAACGACCGCGTCCGTTATGTTCCCGAAGGCGACCGAGGGCACGAAGGCGCGGGACAGGCAGCCGCAGCCGCAACCGCGCCGGACATCGTGGGCGGCTCGGACGCAACCGACGCCCACCTTCAGAACTTTTTTGACTGTGTTCGGAGCCGCAGGCAGCCGAATTGCCCATTCGAACTCGGCTTCCGGTCCGCGATTGCCTGCCGGATGGCACTCGCCGCTTATCGCGAGGGGCGGCGCGTCAGATGGGACCCAGCGAGGGAAGAGATCGTGTGAGGCGGGCGGAGACCGCGCTCACTCATCCGCAGAAACAGAAGCGGTGCGCACGCCGCGACGCAGAATAAGATCGAGGTCTGCACTGAAGGATTTCAAGGCCGACTCCGGCAAGCTCATCAGACAGGCGCGAAGGGCGAGCAAAGCCTCTTTACCCAGCAGGTCAAAATCGTGCAAGTAGAAATCGAGGCGCTGCCAGACTTCCGGCGACTGGTCTTCGGTGCGCTCGCCGTAGTCGTAAGCACGGTAGAATTCCGCCGAGAGCTTAAGCGCTGCTCTTCGAAGCATGTCAACCTGAATTTGAAAGCGCCTCTTGGCAGGGAACACGAGCTGGGTCAAAAGCTCGGGCATGCGCGAATGGTCGATCATGGTTTGTGACCGGAAGTGACGCGACACCGTGCTGCGATAGGGAGCGATGGCGTAAAGTTGCGCCATATTTTTCTGGATGGCCGCCGCCAACGCGGCGATGATCCCGGCCACCCGCTCCCATTCACTCACGGAAAGTCGCACCAAGCGCCACGCGATGTCGGGACGGCCGGAATTGCGTTCCTCGATAGCGTCGTTCAGCACGACACTAAGAATACCGACCTGGGTTTCCAGTTCCGTCTGGATCGACGCGTAGAGGGCTTTGTACTCGGCATGAAGTTGCTTGAACGCAGGCCGAACCTCGGCTTTCGAACTCAGTCGAAGCACGCGGCGAAGGACCAAAGCCGCGATCAGGAGAATCAGTCCACCCCAAAGCAGCCTCATTGCCGCTAGTATAGGCATTTCCGTTGAAGCTCACAAGCAAGAAGTGACTCGCTTGCACCCTGGGGGCGGACCAGGGTCGGGGGGATTCTCGATCCGGCGGGGGAGGGACACCGGCTCGCTGCGTTTCCGACCGGAAACTGTCGAGGCTTCGGATTCAGGAATGGGGAATAATCTGACGAAGAGGACAAGCGCCAATCCGAGGGCGAATCCGCAGCCCCGCCACTGCGCCTGCACCGCGCGAAAGCCATCTACTCCGCGAAAGCCTGCGCTGCCGGTTCGGCCACGCGAGCCTCGGAGTGTGGCCGCCAGAAAAGCGACATGGCGTAGTAGGCGATGAAGCCCGCGAATATCAGTAGCGCCCCAAAGGCGAGGCCGTTGATGCCCAACACCTGCTGGTGCTCGCTATGAATGACCGCGAGGGTCAGCAGGAGAACCGGAGGCACGCCAACCGCAATTGCGCCCGCCAGCCCACCCGGCACGCGAAACTCGCGCTTGAGCTTCGGCTCACGAATGCGCAACGCTACCAGGGTGATGAATTCGAGCGCGAGGCTGGCGCCGTAAAGCACGATGTCGAGCGTCACCAGGCGTTCGAAGCCGAGCCCGAGGCAGAGGGCCCAGCCGGCCGCACATACGAGAATCGCCACCCAAGGGGCGCGCGTTTTGGGATGCAGCTTGGTGAAAACCCGCGGAAGCATGCCATCCTGCGCCATGGCCAAAGGCAGGCGCGAATAGCTCATCACCAGCGCGTTGAACATGCCAAACCCGCTCATCATGCCGCCCAGCACCAGCGCCACCCGCAGCCATTTGCCGGCCATCAGGCCCGCCAGATCAGCCCATGAGCCGGTCTCAAATGCCGACGCCTGCACCCCCGTGAGGCGTACCGCCAGCACCGGCAAAATGTAGCTGAACGCTACCAGGATCACGGCCGCGATCATGGCTCGGGGATAAGTGCGCTGCGGCCGCTCCACCTCCAACGCGATCGTCGAGGCATTGTCCCAACCCATGTAGTTCCACATGGCGATGAGTGTGCCGCCCAACAGTCCCACCGTCGACGTGACAGGAGCAGTGTGGACGTGGGCCAGAGTCCCGACCTGGAACGGCGCGAGCACTACCATCAGCGCAAACGGCGCGGAGAGCAGGAAGAAGAGCCACAGCGACGTCATCCCCACCATATGCACACCGGCCAGGTTCAGCGCGCAGCAGACCGCCACCACCCCCAGGGCGACCATAATCCCGCGATAGCCCACCGCGAACCACGGAACCAGGCGTGAGAGATAGGCGACGAAAAGCGTCGGGTAGATGGCCATGTCAAAGATGCTGGCCGCGAGCGACAGCCACGCCTCCTGGAATCCCCAGAAGTTGCCGAGGCCGCGGCGGACCCAAGCGTAAAAGCCGCCTTCAGCAGGCAGGGCGCTCGCCAGCTCACCGATCATGAACGCGGTGGGCAGGCTCCAAAGCAGCGGGGTGAGCAACAGGATCAGAATGGCGCGATTGTAGCCAGCGCCGTGCACTATGTCTTCGGTGCCGTAGGTTCCGCCGGAAACCATGAAGAAGGTCGCGGCGATCAGTGGCCACAGGGTCAGCTTGGCGAGGCTTTTTCTTGCGACAGGCAGGGCTTGCGCTGGAAGCTCGGCGGGCAATGATACGCTGCTCAATTTTTCTGTGTCTCATCCTCCTCGACGGAATCCGTTCTCAAGAATTCGGATCGGGTCCGTAATCCGCAGAATACAAGTTTCTCGCCGCGACGCAAGAGAAAAATGAAGTTCCGTACGGATTTTTTTCGCGCCGGCGTGGCCTTTGATATTTTCAATTTCTGCAGCATTCGGTGTGCCTGCAAGCGGCTATAATTCAGAAGCCCCAGATTGGGGAGTTGGGTGGAATTGCGGGCGTGAAGGCCGGCCCCGATCAGGTGGCCAGCCGGGCGGAGGCGACGCCGGTGAAGAGCTTTTCTGAGCTGAGAGCACGGGCGCAAGAACTTGGCCCCAGGCGAGTCGGTTTGGTGGTGGCCGATGACGAGGTTGGCCTTCAGGCGGTCGAGAGCGCCACGAACCTCAACATCGCCATCCCGGTGCTCGTGGGCGACGAGGCCAAGATTAGAACGAAGATTCGTGAGCTTGGCGCCCAGGCACTTCTAGAGAGAGCGGTATTTGTCGCCGCCCGGGACTCGATCGGCGCGGCGCAAGCGGCGGTGCGGATGGCGCGCGAGGGAGAAATCGACCTCTTGTTAAAAGGTCATTTGCGCACCGACGAACTGCTTCGGGCTGCGCTCGACAAGCAAAACGGATTGCGCACCGGTCGCTTACTGAGCGATGTGCTGCTTTACGAAGACACGCTCGCCGGCACTCGGCGGCTGGTGGGCATCACGGACGGCGGCATCAACGTCGCTCCGACCCTCGATGAGAAGAAACAGATCGTCCACAACGCCGTCGCCGTCCTGCACGCCATCGGAATCGAGAGGCCGAAAATTGCCCTGATGAGCGCCACCGAGGCAGTGACGGAATCGGTGCCTTCAACCCTCGAGGCGAAAACGCTCACGGAGATGGGGGCTGGGGGCGAATTCGGCGAATGCGAAGTATTCGGACCGCTCGCCCTCGACAACGCCTTGCTCGAATCGGCGGCGAAGGCCAAGGGTATCACCAGCCAAGTGGCGGGCCACGCGGATTGCATGGTGGTGCCGAACATCGAGGCCGGAAATCTGCTGGGCAAAGCGGTGAAATACTTCGGGGACTCGCAGTGTGCACACGTCGTGGTAGGGGCCAAGGCGCCGATTCTCATTCCCTCCCGTGTCGAGAGCGCGGACGATAAGTTGAATTCGATTGCATTGGGCGTGGTGGCCAGTGGCCGCTGAACCGAAACACATCCTCGCCATCGATCCTGGATCAACTTCCACCAAGTTTGCCCTGTACGCTGACGAGAAGCCGCTGCTGGTGCGTATCCTGCGGCACTCCGAAGAAACAATGCAGCCCTTCAAAGGCAAGCCGCTCATCGACCAATGCAATTTCCGGCGCGGGGCGATCCGGGCAGAGATCGAAAAGGAAGGATTCCGCTTGGCCGGCCTCGCTGCCGCCGTGGGCCGGGGAGGGCTGCTGAAGCCACTCGCCAGCGGCACATATCGCGTGACGCAAAAGATGCTCGATGATCTGCTTGCCGCCGAGCGGGGCGAACACGCCTCCAACCTTGGTGCCTTCCTCGCCAAACAACTCGCTGACGACGCGAACGCGCCTGCCTTCGTAGTCGATCCCGTGAGCGTTGACGAGTGGCCTCCACGCGCGCGCCTCTCAGGCTCAGCCGAGCTGCCGCGCCAGTGCCTGTCGCACGCTTTGAACACCAAGGCGGTCGCCAAGCGCTTCGCGCGTGAACAGCGTCGCCGCTATGAAGACTTGAGGCTGATTGTCGCTCACTTGGGCAGCGGCATCTCGGTCTCGGCCCACGACCACGGCAGGATGGTTGACGTGACGAACTCACGCGAGGAGGGACCATTTTCGACCGAGCGCGCCGGCACCGTACCGGCAATGATGCTGGTTGACTTGTGCTTCTCAGGCAAGCACACGCGCAAGGAAGTCGAGAATCTGCTCTTTCGCGAGGGCGGACTGTATTCGTATTTGCGCACCAAGGATCTGGTGGAAGTCGGAAAACGCATCGCTGCCGGCGACGACAAGTCAGCGCTGGTCTGGGAGGCAATGGTCTACCAGGTCGTCAAGGAGATTGGCTCGATGGCAGCCGCGCTCCAAGGCCATGTGGATGCGGTGCTGCTCACGGGCGGGATGGCGCATTCGGAGCGGTTGGTGAACTCCCTGCGCGCCTCGGTGGAGTGGATCGCGCCAGTTGAGGTCTGTCCCGGCGAGGACGAGCTCCAGGCGCTGGCCGAGGGCGCGCTCCGCGTGCTGCGCGGCGAAGAATCCGCGCGGGAATACTGAACGAAGGACGCGGTCCACACCCGCTATCGGGCTGGCTTGGAGCGTATCCAAAGCGTTGCCCAGCGGTAAACCCTCGATCACGTCCACCAACACCGCGTCCGCCAGTCCGAAATCTCGATTACTCGCCATCCTACCAGGTCAGGCGAGTCTGAGCGTCGCGCAGCCCGCCGTGGACCGTCCTGCTAAGATACTTACGTTTCTCGGTTTCGACGTCGCGTCCCACGTACACCCGCGACAGCCAAGGCCACGGGCCGCGACCGATAATCTGGCCAACCTCTCGGGCCAAGGCATACCTCCGTTTATGCGCGGCACGCACGCGGCACCCGGATCCGCGCTAGGTAATTCAGTTGTTGGGAGTTAGAGAAAGGACGTTCGATCGATGGTCGGTATCGGCGTCGCACTGGCGTGTAGCGAAGCAGTCAACTGTGAGCCCAGTGTCAGTGCCGCACGTTGACTTGCCCTCGATCGCATCTGTAAGATGTCAGTCGAATGACGGAGTCCCACCCCAAATGATCGGGAAGGAAGTCTCCCACTATCGCATACTGGAAAAGCTAGGTGGCGGCGGCATGGGAGTGGTGTACAAGGGCGAAGACGCCAAGCTGCACCGCTTCATCGCTCTCAAGTTCCTGCCCCAAGACTTGGCGAGAGATCACAATGCTCTGGAACGGTTCCAGCGAGAAGCCCGCGCCGCCTCCGCACTGAATCATCCGAACATCTGCACGATTTACGATGTTGACGAATTCGAGGGCCAACCCTTCATCGCCATGGAGCTGTTGGAGGGGCACACGCTCAAGCACTACATCAGCGGCAAGCCGCTCAAGCTCGAAGAGATTCTTGAGGTGTCAATTCAATTAGCCGACGCCTTGGACGCGGCGCACTCCAAAGGCATCATCCACCGAGATATCAAACCGGCGAATATTTTCGTCGTTCAGCAAGGCGAGGCACTGCGAGCCAAGATTCTGGATTTCGGCTTGGCCAAGGTGGAGCAGGATCAAAGTGCTGGAGGTGCCGCGCTCACGTCCATGCCCACGACGCCGGCGGATGACAATTTAACCAGCCCGGGCACGGCCATGGGCACTGTGGCGTATATGTCGCCAGAGCAAGCGTTGGGGAAAAAGTTGGATTGGCGCACGGACATATTTTCGTTAGGTATCGTCCTTTATGAGATGTCAACCGGGCGCCCGGCATTTTTGGGGAACACGTCAGCGGCCATCTTTAATGAGATCCTAAACCGGATGCCAACGCCGCCATTGGAATTGAATCCCGAACTGCCGGCAAAGCTTCAGGAAATCGTCGGCAAGACACTCGAGAAGGACCGTGAGCTGCGCTGCCAAAGCGCCGCCGAGCTTCGAGCCGACCTCAAGCGGCTGCGGCGAAGTCTCGAATCCGGCAGGTCGGACACAGGCAATGTCTCTGCAACTAAGGTGAGTGCTGGAGTGGTCGCCGCTTCCAGTTCCGCGGCTTGGGATTTGCCTGACGCTCGTAGGTCATCAGCGAGGCAATCGGGAGTCCGCCCTCCTCGGGCGCGAAAGCCCGGTAAATCGATCAACTCACTTGTCATTCTTCCCTTTGTCAACTCGGCCGGTGATCCGGAGATTGAGTACTTGAGCGACGGCATGGCCGAGTCACTGATTTATAGCCTTTCGCAGCTTAAAGGACTCAGAGTCATACCTCGCGACACGGCCTTCCGGTACAAGGGCAAGTCGTTCGACGCGCAAAGCATTGGCCGGGAACTGAATACCCGCGCCGCCGTTTCGGGTCGGGTGGTGAAGAGGGACAACACGCTGGTGGTCGGTGTGGACTTGGTTGACGTGACGAACCAGGCGCAAATCTGGGGCGGACAGTTCACCCGGCCGGCAGCGGAGATTCTGGCGATTCAGCAAGAGATCACGAAGGAGATCACAGAAAAACTGCATTTGCGTCTGACACAGGGAGAGAAGAACCGCCTCGGCAAGCGTGAGACCGTGAGCGCGGAAGCGTATGAGCTTTATGTGAAAGGGCGGCATTCGTTGGACAAAGTCAGCCTGGATGGATGGCAGAGGGCCGTGGAATGCTTCACTCAAGCCATCGGCAAGGACCCCAACTATGCCTTGGGGTATGCAGGTCTGGCCGAGGCTCACGCGTTGCTCGGACTTATTACCAGGCCGGGTGACAATGTGTCCGAAGCTTGCGCGGCCGCGAGGCACGCCCTGGCCATTGATGAGAATCTTGCCGAGGCGCACCTTACTCTGGGATTTGTTTTCGATCGGTACGATTGGGACTGGGCCGGCGCCGAAAAGGAATATCAGCACGCCATCCGGCTGAATCCTCGCCTCGCCAATTGTCATGCCCGCTATAGCCTTTACTTGATGAGAATGAAACGCTGGGATGAGGCGATTGAGGAGGCGAAAGCGAGCATTGAGCTGGACCCTCAGTCGGTCGCATACATTTCAGATCTCGGGTGGATTTACTATCACAGGCGCGATTTCGACCGGGCAATCGAGCAATTTCGCACCGCCTTGGCCATCAATCAGCAGTCGCCTTGGGCTCATCACCTGATGGGTTGCGCCTTCCAGCAAAAGGGCATGTTTGAGGAAGCTCTGGTTGAAATGCGCAAAGCGATTTCACTGTCCGACGATCCGCAGTATGTGGCCGGCTTGCTCCGTGTCTCGGCGGCCGCCGGAAACCGCGACGAGGCGGGAAAACTTCTGAACCAGCTTCAGCAGCAATCAACCGGGCATTACGTCATCCCTTATGAATTCGCCTGGGTTTATGCAAGCCTGGGTGATGATGAGCGCGCGTTTGAGTGGTTGCAGAAATGCTTTGAAGAGAGAGATCCCAACCTGGCCTATATCCGGATCGAGCCGGGCTTCGACAGAATCCACGATGCCCCCCGCTATGTCTCACTTATGCGGAGGATTGCTCTCGCTCCCTGATCCATCAACTGCCGTTCAATAAGAGCAAAGGCTTCTCGCGCAAAGGGGCGAAGTGAATCTCGCCCCGAATAGGGGCAGCCTTGCGCAGTCGCGTATGGGCGCGATCGCTGTAGGCCTTTGGGAGCAACTGCCTCCTGCTTTCCGCCTACTGCCTACTGCCTTCTGCCTTTTGCGCGTTCAGTGGCCGTCGCCGCCATTAATGGGAACGATCTTGCAGCCAGGAGCGCTGGGCGTGGTGCAGCAGCCAGCCAACTGCTTGACGCTTTCCTGGTAGATGATGTTCCACGACCGCTGCGTTAGAGAATTTCCCGGCGGCATCCAGTGTGATTGGGGAAACTGTCGCGCCCACTGGTCTTCACCTGGGGACGGTGCAAGGCCAACGGCCTGGTTCATGGTGGCGTGGCAGGTCAGAAGCGAGCCGATGCGATGGCAACCGACGCAGGTGTTCCCACTCGTGGTGATGCCATAGGGTTTCGCCCAGCTTCTGAACGCGGCGCCGATATCATTGGTGTATCTGCCGAAGGGGTCCTTAGGCAGTTGCCCAGTCTGCGCAACGAAAGGTGAATACATGAACGGATCGCTGTCATGGCATTCGACGCACTTCACTGCCGCCGTATCTTCAGGCGAGCGCCAAAATGTTTGGGCGGCGGGGTGGCCAGGCGGCGGCGCGGGTTCGTCCGGCGGGGGGACACGGCGGCCATCCAACCCGTGATTGGGCGAAACAGGAGACGGTGCAAGAGCCTGGAACCAGCAAGTGCTTCCAGTCGCCACGCTGTGAGCAACGATGTCGATTTCGTCGAACAAAAACGTGTCAGAGGGCCGAATAGTTTTTTCCCGGCAAGCCACTACGATTTGGGCGCGGCTCTCGTCGCGCAGAACGAGGACGCGTGAGTTCGGAATGCATTGGCCCTCGGCGCCAGGCTCGTTGTAGGGCAAGAGCGACGGACGGTCGCAGGTCATGTTCGGTTCATAGTGCGAGGGGACGCGCTCGTCAACGGTGACCGGCATGAGCGTGCCGGAGCGGCAGTCGAAGGAAGGGATGGGCGCAATCCTTGCGGCACACTCGCGGCCGTACTCGATGATGCTCTGGGCGCGGGCCACACCGCTCGCCACCATTACCAGAACGAACCAGCTTGTAGCGCACTTTCTGATTGTTGACATCTCACGCCTCGTTAGAGGTCTCGCACCAGACCCGGGGTCGCCAAGATCACTTTTCGGATGGCCTTGTGGTAGCGAACGTAGCCGGTGCAGCGGCAGAAGTGGTCACCACACGCCTCGAGGATTGCTTCGTCAATCTGATTGCTGGTTACCGGCGCCAGGCGCAAGCGCTCAAGCAGCGCCCGCGCGGCCATCAGCAACCCTGGCGTGCAATACCCGCACTGGAACGCAAACTCATCCAAGAACGCCTGTTGCAAAGGGCTCAGTTCGCCTTGTGGAGTCGCCAATCCTTCCACTGTATCGATGGACTGGCCGTTGACCTCCGCAATCGGCGTCGAGCAGGAAAGAATGGGTACGGGCGTCGCGCCCGGGACACGGTGGAGGATCACCGTGCAAGCGCGGCACACGCCGATTCCGCAGCACAGTTTCGTCCCGGTCAGGCCCAGTTCGTCACTCAGAAAGTCGAGCAATGGCAAGCTCGCGGGCACGTCTTGAACGCTGTGCTTCCGGCCATTCACCGTGAGCTCCACATTGATATTCGGTTGGCTCATTGGCGCAACGCCTCCAGAACTTTGTCGGGAGTGATAGGCAACTGGTGGAAGCGGTGCCCGGTTGCGTCCGCGACCGCATTCGCTATCGCGGGGGCGATCGGGGTAAGCGCCGCTTCAGCGATGCCGCGACCGGGTTCGTCGGGCGAAACAGGTTCAAGCAAGTGGAGTTCGATTCGATCCAGCGGCAGGTCGCGCCAGAGCGCGGCTCGATATCGATTCAAATTCCAATCGCCCTCGCCCGCGCCACCCACGGTGTGCGGCAGGTACTCCAGCAGGGCAAAGCCAATCCCCATGGCAACGCCGCCGTAGTATTGGCCCATCACCATGTCCGGCTGAATCACGCGCCCCGCTTCCAGGAAAGACTGGACGGCCACCACCTTGACCTCGCCGCTGGCGCGATTCACCTCAACCGCCGCGAGAGTTCCCGAAGGTGCGAAGAGGCTGCGGCCGTAGTTCTCCGAGTTTGGCGGCGGCGTCTCCACGTTTTTGCGATCGTGCGCCGTCCACGCGACGGAGCCGGCGCGCCGGGTTGCCAGGCCATCGACGGCGCCGCGCCAATTTTCGGCCCCCACGTCGTAGCTCGCCCTGACCCAGCGCCCCTGATTGACGGCGTGGACCATGGCAGCGGCCACTGCCCGATTCTGGTGCAATTGTCTTGCGAGCTGGCGAAGCGAGAGCGGCGTTTCTCCCGGTGCAACCAGCGCGCCGTCTTTCCACGCGACGAATCTGGGATCGAAGGGCCTGTCTTTCGGAAACTTCCAAAGTTTACGCGCCAGAGGCCAGATGCCGGTTTCAAGCAGTGCCCGGCTGGCTTCTTCCACCACGTGAACCTGCTGGCAACCGGTCATCGAGGCGCTCGAAGACATATAAAGCGCGGGCGTCCATCGCGGATTGGACCAATCCCACGGCTTGGTCGATGGTGCTTCCGACAAATTCAGCGCTGCGAACGGAGATGGGTCGCCCATGCGGATGTCATCAGCATTGGCGCCCAGCCACTTGGCGGTGCTAATGGCCAGCGAAGTGGCGGAGCCATTGCCCATATCCACGGCGTTGGTCGTCACCCGGAGTTTTCCGCCGGCATCGATTTCCACCGCCGCCATCACGCCATCACGCCCGGTTCCGTAAGCGAGATTCGCGAGAGCGAAGCCGACGCCGTAAAGAATGTCAGTGCCGGAGTGTTGCTTTTTCGTCTGCTCCCGCTCGACCCATAGGGGATGCTCGCGCGCCAGCCGGCAGATCTCCGCGAGGCGCAGCGATTGGCGCACTTGGTAACCAGTGACCGTGTAACCGCCCTGAGCAAGAGCATTGCGCTCGCGCAGAACGATGGGGTCGGCGTTGAGGGCCTTGGCCGCTTCGTCAATGAGCGACTCCAAGGCAAAAGCGGCTTGAGGTCCGCCGAAGCCGCGCATGGAGCCGGCGATTACGCCCACCGATGACTGGGCCATAGCATCAATGGCGACGCGAGGGACCGCGTATCCGCCCCCACCGCAATAACCTGCCAACTGGGCCACCCATTGGCTGTAGTTGTTGCGCCCTCCGGCGCGCAATTGGTAATCCCCCACCAGAGCCTGGAAGCGCCCGTCTTGGTCAATTGCGAGAGTCTGCGTCATCGACGCGCCCAATTGCTTGAGTCCCGACTGAAACTGCTCGAAGCGGTCATAGGCAAGCCGGGTGGGGCCGTCAGAATAGGCAGCCGCGATGGAAAGCAAAGTGGGAAAAGTGGAAATGTCGCGCCCGCCAAAGCCGCCGCCGGGATAACACGAGTTCACTTGGATGGTCTTCACCTTGATTGGGCATTTCGGATCACTGAACATGTCCACCGCGTCGACGATGCTCTGGTCTGGCGACTGTGTGCCGATGACGAGGTGCAGCGTGCTCGAGGCGGGATCAAGCCAGCCGAGTCCGGATTCGGGTTCCATAAACAGCGGGTCGAGCTCCTGTGTTTCGTAGGTGTCTTTGAACAACTTCCAGCCCTGAGTGCGCAGCTCTTCGGTGATAACCTGCCGCCACTTGGCTGCTTCCTTGTCCTCCCCGGTCTCGGTGCTATACGGATCGGTGATGCCGTTCAGAACCTGAGAGAATTTTTCGCCGCTCGAGTCCGCATACCGAGTGAGGTACGTGGGCGGGATATAGAGCGGGCCGGTCAGAGGCACGGCCAGCATGCGACGGGGGTAGGGACGAGTCACGCGCCGGGAATGGGGCAGGTGATGTGCTTTGTACGCCACACGGGGGACAGCGGTGGAAATCTCCTCGGGCTGGGCCAGGTTTTGTTGGAGCACGGCTTCGCCATAACGTAGAACTTCATCATTAAACTGAAGAAGGCGATGCGCCTGGCGAAAGATTCGGACGTTCTTGAAGATGAGGACGGCGACCGGCTGACCAAGAAAGTCGGGCGCTTCCCCGACGGGAACGAACAAACCCTTGGTTTTGCCATTCGCCGTCTCATCGCTTCCCGGAAAGATGATCTGATCCCGGTCCAGTTCAGCGGCGGTGATCACACGAATGGGCTGGAGATCAGGCGGCAGAATGCTAAGATTGATGGATTCGAGTTTTCGGCCGGCAACACTCGATCGCAGCACGTAGGCCGAGCGCTCGGCGGTGGGCCAACCTTTCATGTCGCGGCTGCGAAAATCGCGGGCATAAATCTTCTGCCCCGTAACTTTGGCGTAGCCATCGATTCGATAGCGTGCCTTGCCCGGGGGACCGCTCCAACCCGAGGAGAAATCACTCGTAGGCGGAGATGCGATGGCGGTTCGGGGCAACGCCCGGAAAACCACCCACATGCCACTTGCGCCAGCCGCGGCTTTGAGGAAATCACGACGGATGATGCGAAACCTGCCGACGTCGCCATCCACAGAGGGACCCTCCGGCTCTGGACTCTCAGAATTCATTTCAGGAATTGAGCTTCCACTGCAATTGACTCGGCCTCCCTTGTGCTACTGAGTCCGATTTTCTTCGCGGGGCGCGGAGAAACACGAGATCCTTCGCTGCGCTCAGAGCCTGCCCCCTTCGCGGAGTTTACCCCCTCGGCAGGCTCGGGGCAGGCTCTGAGCGAAGCGAATGGGCTCAGGGCAAGCTCTGACCGAAGGGAAGGGATGACATCGTCGGAGTCATTTCTCACCAGCCTGCCACCCCAAATCCCAATTCTCACATCGCTCTCCCCGCTAATGGCTTTGAACCTCAAAAATGGCTTCGAACCACAAGCACGGCCTTTGGACAAAAGCCGGCTTATTTGTTTCCAATAACATAGCGGCACTGAGCTTCCGCCCAAGAATGGCTTTGAACCCAAAAAATGGCTTCGAACCATAGCGATCTTCTTTGTTTTCAACAAAAAATGGCTTCGAACCGCGTTTTTAACATCTTTTTTCAGCACAGTGCTCAGCCTGCCTTCTTTGTCATTTATTTTCAATAACATAACAGTTCGACATCACGGCTTGGAATGGCTTCGATCCCATTTTCGATCTTTGATCTTCCAATTTCGATTCTCGAATTTCGATTTTCCAGTTTCCAATTTCGAGTTTCGAGTCCTAACCCCGAACTTCCAATCCCCAATTCCTGTTCTTCTTCGTCTTCTTCCGCAGGCGGGACGGCGGAGAAGAAGACAACTACGAGCGGGAAACGAGCCTGGATTTAGTATAACGGTCCGTTACTGTTTGTCAAGTAAATTCTCGCGATTCGGGGCGTCAGTGTGGCGTCGTCCCTGCCCCACAGTTCCCCGTCCGAGATAAGCCCCCACTGTGCTACCAATCCCGAACTTCCACTCGGCGCGCCAAGAATTGTCTCTCGCTCGCCACTTGCCACTTTTGCCAAGTTTGGTTGCGGAAGGCGAAAACGGGAACTCACAGGAGGAACCGGCGCCGGCATGTCACTTGGGAGGAATCCGTGGCAGGCATCGCAGAAGTTCTTACATCGCCGACGCGGTCCAAGGGTAGCCTACTTGTTGCAAAGGCTAAAGGGCCGAGTCTATTGTGCTCCGAACTCCCCCTAGTGGCCGGCACTGGACCGCCGCTTTCGCGGCGGTGACGGTCATTCCCGTCCCGCAAGGCGGGAGGAATCCAAGCCATTTTCATGCATAGTGGCGAGCCGAAGGCTCATGAAATCTTCGCCGATCCGCTCAACAATTCGGCCCTGCGCGTCGCGGAACATCCGGCAGCGCCGGGGCGTATAATCGGACAGGAGCTCCGGCCAATGAGGCCTCACCCGGCGAAGATCCATCCTGGGATCAGAATCGACAAGATCCCCGTCAAGGGTCCGGCTGGCCTTCTTTTCACAATCGGAGTGCTTGTCCTTTTCCTGATTGGCCTCCCAGCCGCCCGATGGTTCCTGGCTTTGAGCCTGCTTCTCGGGGTGGTCATTGGAGTCATTCTGCGCCTGACAAGCCGGGACTGATTTGGTGATTGCCAATTGTGCGGGTTCCACTGACCACGCCGCAGCCAATCGCAAATCACAAATCAGAAATCGCCAATCCTTTTCTATCTTTGTTGGATGGCAACGTATTTCAAGTCGGTCGGTCCCGTGTACTCGGCGAGCGGGCGGATGAGTCGGTTATTGGCGTACTGCTCGAGGATATGCGCCGTCCATCCCGAAATCCGGCTGACGGCGAAAATCAGCGGGTAGAGATCGACGGGTATTCCCAGAACGTAATAGGCCGAAGCGGAATAGAAGTCCACGTTGGCGTTGATTTTCTTTTCGCGGATCATCAAGTCTTCGATCTTCTTCGACATTTCAAACCATTTTGTTTGGCCGCTGCGCCGGCCCAACTCTTCTGACATTCGTCGCAGGACCGTGGCTCGCGGGTCCTCGGTGCGATAGACCCGGTGGCCGAAGCCCATCACCTTCTTTTTCTGCGCGAGCAACTGGTGAACGTAATCCTCCGCCTTGCCCGGCTCCTGAATTTCCAGAAGCATCTTCATCACTTGTTCGTTGGCGCCGCCGTGCAGCGGACCTTTGAGCGTTCCAATGGCCGAGGTCACAGCAGAATGCATATCGGAAAGCGTGGACGCCGTCACGCGCGCCGCAAAGGTGGAAGCGTTGTAGCTGTGATCGGCGTGAAGGACCAGCGCCACGTCGAACCAGTGAGCGTCTTCGGGGTTGGGCGCCTCGCCCCGCAGCATATAAAGAAAATTCGCGGCGTGACTCAGTTTGGGATCGGGCGGAAGGGGCTCCTTGCCTTCCCGGATGCGCCCGAAGGCGGCGACGATGGTGCCCATCTGCGCGGTCAGGCGCAGAGCTTTGCGCCGGTTCGCTTTTTCCGAAATATCCCCGGCTTCCGGATCGTAAAGCGACAGCACAGAGATCACCGTGCGCAACGTCGCCATGGGATGCTGAGGAGGAGGCAGGCGCTTCAGCAGATCGATCGGTTCGGGAGCAATCGCGCGGTTTTCGTCTAGTTGTTGTTGAAGGTCTTTGAGCTCTTGGCGCTTGGGCAGGCGGCCATACCAGAGGAGATAAACAACCTCTTCAAAAGTCGAGTGCGCCGCGAGGTCGTGAATGTCGTATCCGCGATAAATGAGCTTGCCGCGCTCGCCGTCGATCGAACAGATCGCGGAGGTCGCAACCACCACATCCTGAAGACCTGCCTTCACCTCCGCCATCAACGCCCCCTCCTTGATCTGCCTCGCTCGCGTGAATGCGTACGGGATCGCCCATCATACACGATGGAAACATTGCAAAACAAGAAAGCCTCGGCTCTTCAAGAGAATTCACTTGCGGTCGGGGATGTTAGTGTGCAGTCGCAACATGTGTGTAGCGGGGACCTGCCACTTGCCACACGCCACATGCCACTGTTCTTTAGATTGCCAGTGCCTGGTCGAGGTCTTGAATGAGATCGTCCGCGGCTTCGACGCCTACGGACAGCCGCACCAACCCATCGGTAATGCCCAGGGCGATTCGCTGCTCGCGCGGCACAGCGCGGTGGCTGGTGGAAGCCGAGTGAACGATGAGCGACCGCGTATCGCCCAAGCTGGCGGCGCGGGCGAAAATCTTCACGCGGTCCATCACTTTTTTGCCGCTTTCGTATCCGCCTTTCACTTCAAAGCTGATCATGGCGCCGAAGGCCTTCATCTGCTGTTTGGCCACCTCATGGCCGGGATGGCTGGGCAAGCCCGGATAATTAACGCGCCCGATCCTGGGGTGCCGGGCGAGAAACTCCGCGACGCGCTGCGCGTTGGCGCAATGCGCGGGCATGCGCAGGTGCAAGGTATGGATGCCGCGAAGAATCAGCCAGGCATTGAACGGGCTGATGACGCCGCCAAAATCGCGAAAGACTTCGTGGAGGAGCTCGGAGATGTAATCCTTCGACCCGACGATGATGCCGCCCATCGCGTCGCCGTGCCCGCACAAGTATTTCGTGGCGGAGTGAACCACGACGGTCACTCCGGAAGCAATCGGCTGCTGGAGCGCCGGGCTCGCAAACGTGTTGTCGATCATGGTGGGAATACCGCGGGAGCGGCCCAGAGCGGCGAGTTGTGCGAGGTCAAGAATCTCCATGATCGGATTACTCGGTGTCTCAAAATAAATCAGCTTGGTGTTCGGTTGGATGGCTTTCTCGAAGCCCTCGACGCTCCGCGAAGCGACAAATGTCGCCGAGGCGCCCATGCGCGGCAGTTTCTTGTTCAGGAAATTGTAGGCCGCGCCATAAAGCGAACGCGCCGCCACCACGTGATCGCCGCTCCTGACATAGCCGAGAATCGCGGTCGAGATCGCGGCCATCCCCGTCGCAGTCGCCAGCGCGGCTTCCCCGCCTTCGAGCGCCGCCATTTTTTCTTCCAGCGCGTGAATCGTGGGATTCCCGTAACGCGTGTACATGTATCCGAATTTCTCATCGCCGTAAACGGCAGCCATCTCATCCGAGTTGGCGGAGACAAAGGTGGTGGACTGATAGATCGGCGTGTCGAGCGCGCCGGTGGCCGGGCAGGGTGCTTCTCCCGCGTGCACCGCCAGGGTCGCAAAATCGTATCCATTTTTCATGAGGCACCTCGTTCGACGACGTATGGCCTTGCTCTGGAGCGCCCATAGAGTAACCCGCCGCGGTCATCAGGAAAAGAGCCAGTTCACGGAAATTTGGAAGAGACAACGCCGGTGAGTCAGGCGATGGGTGTGCCGCTGGACAATGGAAAACGAAATGACTAGACTTGATTCATCCGGTGAATCGAAATGGCGCGGGAGTGAATTATGGCCCACTGTCCCGAATGTGACGCAGAGATCGACGTTGGCGACGACATCGAGGAAGGACAGACGCTCGACTGTCCGGAGTGTGAAGCGCTGCTCGAGGTCGTGACCGCGAACCCGCTCGAGCTGGATGTGGTTTCGGTGAAGGAAGACGAAGAGGAGGAGGCTTATTAGAGTCAAGACTTTGCTCTCGCACAACCGCGCGATTGCCTCGCCGCCTTCTTCAGGCTTCCACTCCAGCCGCCGCAACGCGCAGTGCATCACCCTTGCCTTGTTGCTTTGCGCCGTGGCCTGTTCCGCCCTGCTGGGCGTCGCGAAAAAGAAGACAATTTCACGAACCGTCTCCGGCGTGGTCCTTGACGCGTCCGATAATCCCATCGCAGGCGCCACCGTCGAATTGAGCGACAAGTACACCGGCAAAACAGTCGCCATTTACACAGAGGAAAACGGAAGCTATCAATTCGCCGACCTCAACCCCAATCACGATTACGAAATTCAGGCACGCAGTCAGAACAAATCTTCGGAAGTCCGCAGGCTGAGCTCGCTTGACGACCGCGATAAGATCGTGATGAATCTCAGAATTCCTCCCCTGGAAAAATAGCTGGGCTCGCGCGTCGTGGCAAAGTTTTCACGATGGCACTACGACGCGAAGCGCGCGAGGGACCACCTCAACGACGGCGGGCAATTCCTGCAAGAACTCGCCATCACCAAAAAGCTCGAGACGAGTAGGCGAATGCAACTTCACGCGGCGGGTTTGAAAGTAGATAATCCGCGGATGCGCCAGGTGCGCACCCCGATAGGCACGGGGAATCCAGCTCACCAATTCCCGCTTGCTCATGGCGGGGACGATGCACACGTCCAGCAGGCCATCGTCCAGCCGCGCCCGCGGCGCGATGCGAAATCCATCGCCGTAAGAGGGGTTGTTGCCGACGACCGCGAACATGACTTCGCCCTTGAAACTCCGTTCATTAGAAATGAGTTCCAGCCATTGTGGGCGATAGGAGTGGAGACAACGGAAAATGCCCCACGCATAAGCGAATCGCCCGTGCAGGCGATGGACCCGGTCGTTCGCATATCGGTTGACGACGGAATCAAAACCGACGCTGGCGATGCAAACATAAACGACGGATGACCTCTCCCCGGCGCGCGCCCCGCCTTCTGCGCTCGATACGCGCGCCAAATCGATTTCTCGCACGTTGGCCTGGAGCAGAACTTCAGCCGCTCGTCGCGGCTGGCGGGGAACGCCGAGCGCGCGCGCCAAATCGTTGCCACGGCCCACCGGAATGATCCCCAGCGGGATCTTGCTCGGAAAAACCCCGTTCAATACGTTATGGGCAGTGCCGTCGCCTCCAACTGAAACCACGATGTCCGGCATCTGCGCGCATGCTTCGCGTGCCAGCTCGCGCAAGTGCTCCGAATTGCGGCTTTCGCGGACTTGTGGCTCGACGCCGCCGCGGCGCAAGACTTCGGCAACTTCGTTGACAACACGGCGAGCCTTGCCTCTGCCAGCAGAAGGATTGATCAGAATGGTGATCTTCACAGGGCAGCGGAAGGATGCGTGAGCGTCGTGGAGAAGTCAAGTGAGCGAAAGGACAACCCGATGGCTTTCAGGAAGCGCGCTAGCGGAGACTCATCCGCGTCGATGAATGGCCATGATGCTGAGGTCGTCCCGCTTTGCCGCCCCCGATAGAAAGTCGGCGAGGTTCTGAACGCATCCCTGAACCAATGTCCGCGGCGGAAGGGCCGGACTGGCTGCAATCAACTGTGAGAGGCGTTCGATACCAAACTCGCTGTCTGATCCGTCGACGGCCTCGGTAAGTCCGTCGGTGAAGAGAACAAGACTTTCGCCCGGCGCCAGTTGCAGTTTTCGGGTGGTGTAGTTGCCAGTGCAGAATATGCCCAGCGGAAGGCCGGTCGCACCGATACTTGTAACGCTGCCCCCTCGAACCAGGAGAGGCGGGACGTGGCCGGCGTTTGAAAGCTCAATTTCTCCCGACGCATCGGCTCGCCCCCAGACCAGCGTGGCGAAGTGATTGGACATCGCGCCCTCGCAGAATGCGCGGTTGGCCCGTTCGATCTGTTGGGCCAAGGGCAGACCCGCGCCCACCAACATCCGAAAAATGGCGCGGAGCTGCGACATCAGCATCGAGGCCGCAACACCTTTTCCGGAAACATCGCCAATGGCAAAAAACAGGCCGCCGCCCTCGGCCGGCTGGCTCACCACGTCGCAGTAATCGCCGCTGACCGGGCCCAGCGGTTCGTAGTGGTAGTAGACCTCCCATCCGTCGTGGCGAAGGTCTTGTTGCGGCAAAAGCTCGCGCTGAATCTGCGCTGCCAGCTCAAGGTCCTGTTCCAGAGCTCGCTGCTCGGTCTCTGTAAGATGGGGAATGCAGAACCTCAACAGCGGGTTCACAGCAAGGCGCTCAAGCTCGATCGGCTCGTGGCACTCCTCGCAAATGCCATAGGTTCCCGAGTCAATGCGCTGGAGCGCCGAATCCACTTCTTGGAGAAGCTCGATGAGCTGAGCATGCTCTGCTGAGCCCGCTATGACGGATTCCAGCCGCTGCCGCCGGTCCAATAGTTGTTCACGGAAAACGCCGCCTGAAACGCTGGCCATGGTGAATCCTCCTTTGCAACGCAAAGGAACACAGCTTTATTCGATGAAAACTATCCGGTTTCGACACGCAAAGTTTCGAGATGGGCTCAGGTGCGGGAAAGAGATTCCAGACCAAACGTCTCAATGTGGAATTTGATCGCGGACTTCACGTCGGCTACTGCTTCGTCGTAAGTATCTCCTTCACCGACCACTATTCCGTTCACGCCGATGGCGTAACCGACGAACCCGTCCCGGCGGTTCTCGATAACAATCTTGACTGCGCGCATCATCGATATTCAGTCGCCGTCTATGGCGTCGGTTGGCTGGACTTCGGACGGAAGTTCACTAGGAATTGTTGCCGGCCGACTTTAAAGACGACCTCTTTGTGAATCGGATTGCCAGCGCTGTCCCACGGGACGAATTCCGAGGCGGGATCCGTAATTCGCTGCCACGCTGGCTGTGCAAGGTCCCCGGTCGCTATGTACACCGCCCCCGCTTTAATCTGGCGCTGCGCTTCGCTCTTAGATTTGCACATATCGAGGCTTACGAGCCAGCTATCAAGCCTCGCGCCAACTTGAAACACCTTCTCGGATTGCACGAACTTGTCGGATTGCACCAGCTTCACGCATGCCTCGCCCCCGCCCGTGAAAATGGCATCCCCGCGCCGTGCATCCGGATCAACTCCTTTGCCCTCGTGCTTAGTCTCAAAGCTTTTCTGGGCCTGGTCTGCCGCGTCGACCCCGTGGAAGTCGCTAATGACGCGACGGGCCAAGGCCTTCTTCGCCTCGAGGGGCCGGCTTTTCCATTCATGGATTTGCTGCGGCGTGAGATCGGTGAGCAGGAGGTAGTACCGCCACATCAGCTCGTCGGAGATGGACATGATCTTGCCGAACATTTCGCCGGGGGGCTCGCTGATGCCCACGTAATTGTCGAGCGATTTGGACATTTTCTGCACGCCGTCCAGGCCTTCGAGAATGGGCATGGTCATGATGACTTGCGATTCTTGCCCATACTCCTGTTGAAGTGTGCGGCCGACCAGCAGGTTGAATTTCTGATCAGTGCCACCGAGTTCGACATCAGCTTCGAGCGCCACCGAGTCATAGCCCTGGCCGAGCGGATAGAGCAACTCATGGATGGCGATGGGGCGTTGTTCCTTCATGCGGTTGGAAAAGTCGTCGCGCTCGAGCATGCGCGCCACAGTGTATTTGGAGCACAGCTTGATCCAGTCGAGGCTCGTCAGCTTGCCCAGCCACCGGCTGTTGAAGTCGACCACGGTTTTGTCAGGATCGAGGATTTTGAAGACTTGCTTCTTGTAAGTCTCGGCGTTGGCAGCGACCTCTTCCGGTGTCATCGGCTTGCGCGTCACGTTCTGGCCGCTCGGGTCGCCGATCAAGCCGGTGAAGTCTCCAATCAGGAAAATCACCGTGTGCCCGAGGTCCTGAAAGTGTTTCATCTTGCGGATGAGCACGGTGTGGCCCAAATGAATATCCGGCGCCGTAGGATCAAAGCCCGTCTTCACTCGCAGCGGCTTGCCGGTTTTGGCCGAGCGCTCGAGTTTGACGCGCAAGTCCTCAACGCGAATGGTCTCTGCCGCGCCTTTGGTGAGATACGCGAGTTGTTCGTCGATCGTCATCATCTTATCCAAAACCTCGCGGCTCCATCAGCCCTTCGGAAGGCTATGCGATCAGTTCGAAAAGCCCTTCAATCACCTCTGCCAACTCTTCGGCGCTAACCCGACCCATGCGTCTGCCCAGCCGTTCCGTGGAAATTGTCCGGACTTGTGAGATCTTCACCCACGACGCTTTTGGCAGGCGGGCGCTCTCAATCTTCAAGTCGAGGGGCAAGCCCGCTGCTTGTGGTTGGCTGGTGAGAGGAAGCGCAATCACTGTGCCAGCGCGCTCATTGAAGACGTCATGACTGATCACCAGGACGGGACGTAATCCGGCCTGTTCGTGGCCGCGCACTGGGTTTAGGTCAGCCCAGTATACTTCGCCTCTCAATATTCGGGCCAGGGTGCTTCTCCTGAAAAAGTCTCCTCCGCGAGAGCTCTTTCCTGGTTGCAGTCAATCTTTGCCAGCGCCTCAATCAACCGGCTTCGCTTGTGCCGCGTTCTCATCTCGGCAAGGGCAGCTTGAACGGCCCGGCTGCGGTTTGGGAAACGGCCTTCACGAACCCAACGGTCGATTTCCCTTACAGTTTGTGCTTCGAGGCTTACGGCAACTTTGGTTGTGCTCATAAGTATGACAAATTATCACACCTGATCGGAGATGTCCACTGCGCCGTCGGTTCCCGCGCCAAACCTTAGGCCATTACCACGACGCGACGGCCCTCGACGCGAACGCGGTCTTCGAGGAGCAAACAAATGGCCTCAGTATAAATTCGGTGCTCTTCCTTGAGGATGCGCGAGGAGAGCGTTTCCACGGTGTCGTCGTCGAGCACGGGCACGACCGCCTGGCGGACGATTGGCCCGGTATCCACGCCCTCGTCCACGATGTGCACGGTACAGCCAGTGAATTTCACACCGTGTTCGAGTGCTTGCTTCTGCGCATCGGAGCCAGGAAACGCCGGCAAGAGCGCGGGATGGATATTCAGGATGCGCCCGGAAAACTCGCGAATAAAATAGGGACTGAGAATCCGCATGAAGCCGGCGAGGCAAACTAAATCGACGTGATGCTCTCTCAGGACGGCGACCACCTCACGATCAAATGCCTCGCGCTCCTTGCCTTTGGACGGGATGAACCGCGCATTGAGGCCCATCTCCCGGGCTCGCGCCAAGCCCGGCGCTTCTTCGCGATTGCTGATGACCACAGTGATCCTAGCCGGAATTTTTCCCTCCGCGACATTGCGCGCGATCGCCTCGAAATTTGAGCCGCGGCCCGACAGCAAGATCCCAAGGTTTTTCATCGTTGGCTGCTCATTGCCGAATTTCGATTGCCGATTACGAAGAAAAGCCCTCAGCAGTCAGCTTTCAGCGATCAGCAACATCGAGTAGTTTCTTGGCTGACAGCTGACCGCTTATGACTGAAAGCTTACTCGGTCGGCGATCGCCAATCGGCAATCTTAGATATATCTCACTCCTGGTCGCCCGCGCACGACGCGGCCCAGCATCCAGAACTTTTCTTTCATCGCGACCAGCGCGGCGGCAACGGTGCGCAGATCATCTTCCGAGACGACGAGCACGTAGCCTATGCCCATATTGAAAGTCCGAAGCATATCGTCGAGTGGCACGTTTCCGCTGCGTGCGATCAAATCGAAAATCGGCGGCACCGGCCAGACGCCTAGCCGGATTTCGGTGGCGCAGTTGCAAGGAAGAATGCGCGGCAAATTATCGGTGAGTCCACCACCGGTGATGTGGGCCATACCTTTCAGCCGACCCTTCTTGAGCAGCGGTTGGACCACCGGCCAATAGCACCGATGGGAAGCCAGCAAGGCATCGCCGAGAGTTTCTCTCAACTCCGGAACACGCCGGTTGAGCCTCATGCGCGCGCGTTCCAGCAAGACTTTTCGGGCAAGCGAGTACCCATTGGTATGCAAGCCGAGCGAAGGCAGACCGATCAGGATGTCGCCCGGAACGATGCAGGAGCCATCCACGATTTCTTTCCGGCGAACCCATCCTACGATAGAGCCGGCGAGATCGTATTCACCGGGTGAATAAAAGCCAGGCATCTCTGCTGTTTCGCCGCCGATCAGCGCACAGCCGGTTTCGCGGCAGGCGCGAGCCAGGCCGCTGATGACCTCTGCTACGATTTGAGGTCTGAGTTTTCCCGTAGCGAGGTAATCGAGAAAAAAGAGCGGCGTTGCGCCATGCACTGCGATGTCGTTCACGCAATGGTTCACGAGGTCGGCGCCGACGGTCGAGTGGCGGCCGAGGGCGAACGCAATTTTGAGTTTCGTGCCCACGCCGTCCGTGCTGGCCACGAGCACGGCGTCCCTGGGAAGCCCGGCGAGCGAAAAGAAACCCCCAAATGCTCCCACATCCTTCAGAACCCGCGGATTGAAAGTCTGGCGGGCGAGGCGCCTGATTCTCAGTTTAGCGCGGCTGGCGGCATCGATGTCGACGCCCGCATCTCGGTAGCGCATCGGGCTCGATTATAGGTTATTTGGAGGGGTCGAGGGTGAGAAGAAACTGGAAATTGAAAATTAGAAACTGGAAATTCGAAACTCGAAATTCGGACGCTCCATTCCCGGCTTCCAGATTCTAATTTCTAATTTCCAGTTTCTAATTTCTGATTTATCTCAGAAGAACTTTCCTGTGCGTGACCATCGCGTCTTGGTCAGGAAGTTCAAAATGATGGAAGCATCAAACTCCAGGCGGCCCTTCAGGCCTTCATCCATCCAATCCTTGCTCGGCGCATCGTAAGACCAGAAAACGAAGAGCGGCTCGCCGACCACGTTGCTCTCCGGGACAAAGCCCCAAAAGCGGCTGTCCCACGAGTTGTCCCGGTTGTCGCCCATCACAAATAAATACCCGGGAGGAACGTGCAGGCCGTCGTCCTTGATGTAGCTAGCCATTTCGCGCGCCCAACTTGGGTCGAGCCCCCACGCCGCAGGCAGCGTCTCAATCTGAGCGATGGAAGGCGGAAAATTATCGCGAAGCGGAATCATGCCGGGAAATTGATGCTCCACGTAGGGCTCGCCGAGAGGTTTCCCGTTCACGTACACCCTTTTGTTCGAGAGTCGCACCACGTCTCCGCCGATTCCAATGACGCGCTTCACAAACATCGTCGAAGGGTTCAGCGGATAATGGAACGCCACGATCTCCTGCCGGTGCACGTTTCGAATTGGCGGAATCCGCCACGGCGTGTACGGCAACTGTGGACCATACAGCAATTTATTCAGGAACAGGTGGTCGCCGACGAGAATCGTTTTCTCCATCGAGCCGGTGGGAATCACCGTCGCTTCGGCGATAAACGTGCGAAAACACAGCACGCCGACCAGAACCACCAGAAGGGAACGCACTGTTTCCCAAGCGGTTTCGCCCTTGGCCGGCTTGGCGGCAGTTGCCGCTTCCGGCGCAGCCACAGGCGCGCCTTGCGCCACGGCGTCCGCACCAGCAGCGCTCGGAGTGAGGTTCGGGTCCGGTTCGAGATTTGACATAGTGACTAGTCGCGACTGCGTAACGAGATGAGTGACTCCTGCACGGTGGTAGGATAGCTCGCGGTATAGCAACTGAGGCAATAGCGCCCTTCCCTATCGCTCACAGCCTGGCGCATTCCCTCCAGAGAAAGATATCCCAGACTATCCGCGCCGATGAACTGCCGAATGTCATCCACGCTGTGCGTTGACGCGATCAGCTCCTTCCTGGTCGGTGTGTCGATTCCATAGTAGCAAGGCGAGATGGTGGGCGGACAACTGATCCGCATGTGGATTTCCCTCGCGCCTGCCTCCCTTACGATGCGCACAATCTTGCGGCTGGTTGTACCACGAATGATGGAATCATCCACCAGCACGATTCGCTGCCCTTCGATCAGGCTGCGTACTGGGTTGAGCTTCATCTTCACGCCAAAATCGCGAATCGCTTGCGAGGGCTCGATAAAAGTCCGGCCGACGTAATGGTTGCGAATCAAGCCGAATTTCAAAGGAATGCCCGACTCTTCCGCATATCCGATGGCGGCGGCCGCGCCGGAATCCGGCACCGGAACCACCAGGTCGGCGGAGGCGGGATGCTCGCGCGCCAGCATACGGCCCAGCATCTCGCGGCTGGCTTGCACGGAGCGTCCGAAGACCACGCTGTCCGGCCGCGAAAAATAGACGTGCTCGAAGATACATTGCGAGGGCTGGATTGGATTGGTGAAATGCAGAGACGTCATCCCGCGCCCGTCCAGAATCACCATCTCACCCGGCTCGACGTCGCGGATGAATGTGGCGTTAATTAAATCGAAGGCGCACGTTTCGGACGCGACCACGTAACCCCCGTCCAGCTTGCCGATGCTCAGCGGGCGGAATCCGCGCGGGTCACGGATGGCGTAAACGCTGTCCTTGAAGAGCATCACCAGTGAGTACGCGCCCACCACCCGGTCCAGCGCATCGGATACCGATTCCGGAATTCCCGACTGTTTCGACCGCGCGAGAAAATGCAGAATCACTTCGCTATCGCTCGTCGTCTGGAAAATGTCGCCGCGGCTTTCGAGCTCTTTGCGCAGAGACGACGCGTTCGCCAAGTTGCCGTTGTGGGCGAGCGAGACTTGGCCTTTCTGGCAGCTCACGGTAATCGGCTGGGCGTTCTTCAGGTCGGTATCGCCGGCGGTGGAGTAGCGCGTGTGGCCGATGGCCGCGTGCCCGGGGAGCGTATTGAGCACATCCGCGGTGAACACTTCCGCCGCGTGGCCCATGCCTTTATGGGTGACGATTTGCTTCCCGTCAGACGCGGCAATGCCAGCGCTCTCCTGGCCGCGATGCTGGAGCGCATAGAGACCCAGGTAGGCCAGCTTCGCAGCCTCCGTATGGCCGAAGACCGCAAATACGCCGCAATGGTCGTGGAATTTGTCGTCCGGTAAATCGAATTGGGGAAAAAGTTGAATTGCTGGCCGCAAAGAGTTTTCTCCGCTCACCAGAATGGAAAGCGACTCGTTTGCCCTGATTGATTCGATGCCTGCTGTCTTCCGGGGCTGGCCTTCGTTTGCTCTCAACCGTGAAAGCTGGCGCCACATCACCGCTGCGAAAACAAACCGCCTCACTTCCGTTCCGCCGCGCCGTCCTTGAAAATCCATTCTCTCTCGGATTGAGGCGCGAAGCAAGATGATTCTGAGAGGAAGGGACAAAGTTCTGACGCCGGCTACCAATCATGGCACGGAGCTTCGTGGGCTGGAACAAAGCTCGCCGCGTGATCCTGCCACCAGTGATGCCACCGGGCGGCTACGCGTTCAGACTCGGCGCTGCCCGCCGCCGCCGACAGCTTGAATTTCTCGCCGGTCAGCGCCTGCAAGGCGAAGTTCGCGACCTGCCGAACCTCAGGGGCTGGATCGCGCAACATGGCGAGCAGCGCGGGGATCGATTCCTTGCTGTTCAGGCTTTTCACGCCGAGTATCGCATTCACGCGGTCGGTGGAATTCGCGGAGTGCAGGTTTTCGAATAAGACGTCGTTGGCGCGCGCATCGCCCAAAAACCCGAGGGCGCGCAGGGCATCACCACGCAGATCGGCTGACGACGCGATGATATCGAAAAGCGCAGGGAAAAACGCCGAATCCGCTTTCTCGCCGATCAGCAGAATGGCGTAAGCGCGCAAGGCGTCATCGGGCCGATCCGTGGCCGATCCGCGCGGTGGAGCTCCCGCGAATTTCTCGCCGCGCGCAATCTTGAGGATCGCGCCCCATGCGGCCGGTGTACCCAGCCGCGCCAGGCCTTCGAGGGCGCGTTCGCGGTTCCACCGCCGTTCCGAAGCGGGTGCGCGGGCGAGCGAAACCAGTTTGTCCAGGAAGAAAGGTTGCGGCAATGTGGTCAATACGAGCACCGCCTCGGACGGGTCCGCAGGCGGCGGAGCATCGAGCATTTTCAAGTAAGGTTGGAAGATGGCGCGCCGTTCTCCTTCGGAAGAGGGCGTCACCTCGAATGAGAGCTCATTGACAGCCAGAGCATAGGCCGCCGGCGGACTGGTGGTGAACTCCGGCGAAGCGGGATCAGCAGTGAGCAGAGGAAGCCGGCGCTCGGCGCGGACGCGATATCGGCCGCTGGGCATCCGCGCCCACTGATTGAGCAACCAGCGTTCCGCGTGAACTTGGCCGGGAGGCAGCCTGTCGGACCCGTACACCACGCTTCCCTTGGCCCCGCCGCAAGGGCTGGGCGCGGGGTCGGGCAGCGCGCGGCCCTTCTCCGTGGTGACTGAAAAATTCGGCTCACCTTCAAGCTCTCGATCCAAGGCGCGATCGGGCGACCGGTAGCGGAATGAAAACGTTGAAGTGCCGGTGTTCTTGATTACAAAACTGCAAAAGATCGGCTCGCCCTGAAGGAACTTTTCCTTGTCGAGGGTGAAACGAGCGACGTAACCGACTTGGGCTGGGCACGCGCCTGGCAAAATCAAGAGTGCGGTCAAAAGAAACGCGAGCGCGGTGGGCAAGCGCGAGTGCTTCTGCGCACTCCAGCCACCGTGATCATTATGACCGCGAAGCTGCAGTGACCCTTCAACCCTCAATCCCACCATAGGGGGTCATCATACTCGAAAGTTGCAGTATTGAAACGGCGCTGCACGGTCTGCGCTGGATCTTACGGGTGGTGAGCCTGGGCGTTCATGTAGGCGCGGAGGATCGCGTTAATGCGGGTCTGGTAGCCGCGGTTGCGCCGAAACCAGTCCAGAAGATCCGTGTCGAGGCGCATCGTGACAGTTTTCTTGGGGCGAGGCAAAACAACTTTGGCATTGGCCCAAAAAGCCTCGTCCGTCGGGTGGATTTCGGGGTCCTCGGTGACGGCGGCGTGAATCTGCGCGTCCGTCATGGAGCGTAGGCGCTTCCAGTTGCTGCGGGGTTCAGCCGCCTTCCTCCTCGAGTTTTTGCCAGTACGTACGGCGCTCATGAGGTTCCGATCTCCTTGCTGATATGAGGTGCCGTTCTCCGTTCTCACGGTCGGTGTAGATGACCGTAATCTCAATGCCGGTCACTAAGCCGATGGCGTAAACGCGTGTCTCACCATAATCGAAGCGGTCATCCACTCTCTCCACCGTGGGGCCGTCGAAAATCCGCGCGGCGTCACGGAAGTCTATTCCATGGCGCCGGACGTTGATGCGGTTCTTCTGAGGCGTCCAGGTGAATCGCATCCCCACGTACTTTACGAAATGTATTTACATTTTTCAAGTGGGCTTGTGCTCCGTTCTGCGGAGGCCCTCGAAAGCCTGCGAAGGGCAACCGAAATTGAAACGGCGCGGCGTAGTGGAGTAGCATCTAAACAGACGATGTTGAACATGGCTCTGACGCTTCGTCACGGGCGTCTTGCATTTCTGCCTTCGATCTTTGTTCTTCTCGGCCTGCTGTGCGCGCCTTGCGCCACCTGGGCCAGCGACACCAAACTTTACCTTAAAGACGGCACCTACCAGCTTGTGAAGTCTTATGAAGTGCATGGCGACCGGGTGCGTTTCTACAGCGTCGAACGCTCGGACTGGGAAGAAATGCCGGCGTCGCTGGTAGATTTCGAGGCCACCAAGCGCGCTCAACAAGAAGAGCAAGTGTCGGCGAAAAAGGACCTTGAAGAGGCTCGTAAGATCGACAAAGAGGTGTTCGAGAAGCCGTCCGAAATGGGCTTTGAAGTCGCGCCCGGCATCCGCCTGCCTGCACAAGAGGGAGTCTATGCCTTCGACGGCGTGCGAGTGATTCGGCTGATCCAGTCCTCAGCGGAAGTCGTGAAGGACAAGAAACGGGCGGCGCTTTTGCTCGCCTTGCCGGGGCCGCTGGTGAAGAACCGGTCGCTGGTCGTGCTGGATGGCCCACGCGCGGCGGTGCGAATCCTGGTGGCCCAACCGGTCTTTTACGTGAACTTCGCTGACGGCGCGGGTGCAAGGCTTGACTTGATTCCGGTGAAAGCAAACAAGAATTCCCGCATGGTGGAAAAGCTCGAATCGGGCGTCGGAGTGGGGCAAGCCGGAGAATCGCGGACCGCATTGCCCGTCGAGCGCGTTCAACTTGCTCCCGGACTCTTCAGACTCAAGCCGACCCAGGAACTCGCTCTGGGCGAATATGCTCTGGGTGAGTCGGTGGGTGAAAAACTCAATCTGGATTTATGGGATTTCGGCGTCGACGGCGCGCTTGACCGAAATAATCCCCAGGGACTGTCTCCAACAGGGGATAAACCGCCCGTCATCCGGCGAAAGCCTCCCGTGCCTGAACCTCCTCAGTCTTGACATCTCGTCACGCCGTCAACATAATCCGCGCGGAAAGCAGAAGGCAGGGGCCAGAAGGCCGGAGGGATAGTGTTCATTCGGGGCCGAATTCCTAAGGCCGTCAGCGCGATCTCTCTGGCGCTTCTGGTTGGTCTATTCATCACGCGCGACTTCGCGTCAGCAGGGGCGGCCCCGAGAGGCGGCGCATCCACAACGGACAAGAAAATCCCCCTCGGTTTCAGCCCGCTGAGTTTTGTTACCGAGGGGCAATGGGAGAAATCCTATCTCGCCATTCCCAACGCGGCGCGATGCGAAAAATACTTGCGGCGGCTCACCGCGGAACCGCATGTAGCGGGCACGACCGGCGATCGACGGGTCACGCAGTTTATTTTCGATGAATTCCAGCGCGACGGCCTCAACCCGGAGATCGTCGAGTATAAAGTCCTGCTGTCCTATCCGAAGAAAATCGCCGTCGACCTTGTTGCGCCAGACAAGGTGAAGCTTGCAAACTCGGAGCCTGAAATTCGGGGCGATAAGAGCACGCGCGCCTCAGACCCCATGGCGCGGATGCCGTGGAACGCTTACTCGCCCTCCGCCGACCTTACGGCGCCCGTGGTTTACGCGAACTACGGGACGGCCGAGGACTACGAGCAGCTTGAAAAGCTCGGCGTGAGCGTCAAAGAGAAAATCATTTTGGCGCGCTATTTCCACGGATATCGCGGCGGCAAGAGTCTGGAAGCGGAGAAGCGTGGCGCGGCCGGAGTGATGGTCTACTCCGATCCCGCCGATGACGGTGCCGTTAAAGGCGCTGTTTATCCGAAAGGGCCGTGGGGTCCGCTTGGGCATTTCCAGCGCGGAGCCGTCGTCTATGATTTCATCACGCCCGGCGATCCCCTCACACCCGGGTGGGCCTCGACGGAAACGGCGCGACGCATTCCGGAGGGGGAATCCCAAATCCTTCCCAAGATCCCGATGGTTCCTCTCTCAGCCGCGGACGCCGGGGAAATTCTTAGCCGTCTCACCAAAACCGATTCTCCGGTTGCGCCCAAGAACTGGCAGGGCGGACTGCCTTATACCTATCGCATCGGTGGCGGCAGCGTGCAAGTGCATATGGCCCTCGAGATGGAGCGCCGCGTGACGCCCATCTGGAACGTCATCGCGAAGATTCCCGGCAGCGAGGAGCCCGAAAAACAGGTGATCCTCGGCAACCATCACGACGCGTGGGTCTACGGCGCGGTCGATCCTGCCAGCGGCACGGCGACGATGCTCGAGACGACGCGCGCCTTCGGAGAACTTTTGAAGCGCGGATGGCGCCCGCGGCGGTCCATCGTCTTCGGAAGCTGGGACGCGGAAGAATACACTCTGACCGGTTCGACGGAGTGGGGCGAGCAATTTGCCGATGAGCTTCGCAAGAACGGCGTCGTGTGCCTGAACGTTGACTCCGCGACGAGCGGCCAGGATTTCACGGCGAGCATGGTGCCCGCGCTGCTTCCCGCCGTCATGGAGACCACGCAGTCGGTGCTTGACCCGGCGACGGGACGAAGCATCTACGAGCGATGGAGAGAACGCCGGGCCGAGCCCAACGTCCGCAGTTACCGCGTTGAGGGCGCGTCCGGCGCGTCCGTACCTTTTGGAGTTTTGGGCGGCGGCTCAGACTTTATGGTCTTTCTTCAGCATAACGGCGTGCCCTCGCTCGACATGATTTTCGACGGCCCTTACGGGGTGTACCACTCCCTCTACGACGATTTCAATTGGATGAAGCGCTTCGGCGACCCGGGATTCCATTACCACGCGGCGATGAGCCGGCTCTGGGGCCTGCTGGCCATGCGCTTTGCGGATGCCGACCTGTTGCCGTTGGACTACTCGATCTACGCCACCGAAGTTGCCGCCTATCTCGAAGGCCTGCGCAAAATCGCACCGGCAGGATTTTTCGAATCGGACATTCGACCGCTGATCGATCAGTGCGGCGAATGGCGAGAGGCGGCCGCGCGGCTTAACAATCGCCTTGAAGCTCTTCGCAACGGCGAGCCGGGCGCGGCCGGGTGGAGCGAGCCCACACCTGCCGCTTACGAAGAGCTGGCGAGAATAAACTCCGCTCTCATGGCAGAAGAGCGAGCCTGGCTCGACGACGACGGCCTGCCGCGCCGGCCGTGGTTTCGTCATTTGGTGTACGCGCCATTGCCGAGCTACGAAGCCGAAACGTTGCCGGGCCTGAGAGAGGCGCTCGAAGCCAAAGACTTCGAGGCGGCGCGCCAAGCAGTGCGTCGTCTGAAACGGTGCTTGGACAAGGCGCGCGCAACGTCGCTGACTGCCAGTGGGCGATGAGGGTTTGTCATCTCGGATTTAGGATTTGGGATTTTGGGCCGGAGCGCCCGCCGTGGTCTCTGACTTGCGCCGGCCGCCGTGTTTGCTTGCGTACATACGTGCATCAGCCTCGGCGACGAGCTGTTCCGCAGTTTGACCGGGGGTGTGCAAAACGAGGCCCAGGCTGGCGGATACGGGCGTGTCCCCAACGCGGTTATTGCGGTCCCATTCCTCCACCTTCTCTTCGATGCGCCCCTTGACGATTTGAGCCCCGGGCTCATCGGTTTCCGACAGGATGATCAGAAACTCGTCGCCTCCGTAGCGGATCACGAAATCTGATCCGCGAACACAGGACTTGAGGATGCCCGCCATTTGCGCCAGCACGTAATCGCCCATCAGGTGGCCATATCGGTCGTTCACCTGCTTGAAGTTATCGAGGTCGCACATGATCACGCCGAGGGGGCGCTTGTTCCGTTCGGCGCGAGCGATTTCGCCCTCCAAGAGATCGCGCAGGAAGCTGCGGCTGAAGACGTTGGTGAGCGAGTCGATCATGCTGCTGGATTGCTCCGATTGGGCGGCGAGGGTCTGCTGCAAGTTGACGAGGCGGAGCCTCCGCATCTCCGATTCGCGCCGCACCAGGTAAAGCGTGAGCACCACCACCAACATCATGATCAAGAAGAGGAACTGGGGCGGCATTCTCAAGACGAGCTCGTTGTGGTGCCAGAAACTCTCCGGAGTGAGGAGAGACAGAGTGCCCAAGACCAGGACCGCGGCCACAAAGATGATCAGGATCCACAAGTCGTGTCTTTGGGACTCGAGTTTGGTGAGTTCCGCTTGAAGACGGGCACTTGGCCCCAGTTGCTCGGTAAACTTAGGATGATTTTCCACACTGTTGCCTCGCGAGAGTGCGCCCCTTGAGAAGCAGCAAGGACGGGGCTCGCGACAGCGTCTTCATTATAGCAATCTGCTGGACCAAAGCAAGGCGAAAGTGGCTCCAGGGCTCCGCCATCTAGTCTTAACCATATAGTAATAACCCTGCCCGGGCAACGTCCTCAGGACGCCACTTTTTCGGCGATGCTCTTGGCTTGAGTAAACAGGAGCAGGTAATCGGGCCCGCCGCCCTTCGAGTCCGTGCCCGACATGTTGAAACCGCCGAAGGGATGCACGCCGACCATCGCCCCCGTGCATTTGCGGTTCAGGTACAAGTTGCCGACGTGGAATTCCTCCATCGCTTTTTCCAGCTTATTCCGGTCGCGGGTATACACCGCTCCCGTCAAGCCGAATTCGGTGTTGTTGGCGATTTCCAAGGCTTGGTCGTAGTTCTTGGCTTTGATCACCGCCAGCACCGGTCCGAAGATCTCTTCCTGCGCGATGCGGCCTTTGGGTGGCACGTCGGCGATGACCGTCGGCAGAATGAAGTGTCCCTGGCCGGGTTCCTCCTTGCCGCCGGTAATCAGGCGGCCTTCCTTCTGTCCTGCCTCGATGTAGCCTAGGATGGATTTCTTGGCCGATTCGTTGATCACCGGACCCATGTAAGTTTCAGGGTCGTCCGGCGGCCCGACCTTGATCTTTTCCACGCGCGCTTTCAATTTCTTGAGGAAGGTGTCGTAGACGGATTCCACCACAATGGCGCGCGAGCAGGCCGAGCACTTCTGGCCCTGGTAGCCGAACGCCGAAGCGGTGACGCCCTCCACCGCGGCATCCAGATCCGTCTCAGCGTCCACCACGATCGAATCTTTCCCGCCCATCTCCGCTACGACTCGCTTAATCCAGATCTGTCCGGGGACGTGTTTCGCGGCGAGCTCGTTGATGCCCAGCCCTACTTCCTTCGAGCCTGTGAAAGCCACAAAGCGCGTTCGCGGATGTGCCACCAGCGCGTTGCCCACTGTGCTGCCGGGTCCCGGAACGAAGTTCACCACGCCGGGCGGCATGCCCGCCTGCTCGAGGACCTCGAGGAATTTGTAAGCGATAGTGGGCGAGTCGCTCGAAGGCTTCATCACCGCCGTGTTGCCGGTCACGATAGAAGCGGCCGTCATGCCCGTAAGAATCGCCAGGGGAAAATTCCAGGGCGGAATCACCACGCCCACGCCCAGGGGAATGTATTCGAGAAAATTCTTTTCGCCCGCCACTGGCGTGAGCGGGGGCGGCGAGGCAAGGCGCAGCATTTCGCGGCTGTAGTATTCGCAGAAGTCGATCGCCTCGGCAACGTCCGCGTCGGCTTCCCCCCACGACTTGCCCACCTCATAGACCATCCAGGCGGCGTAATAGAACTTTCGGTGGCGCAGGATCTTCCCTGCCGCCTGTAGCAGATCGACGCGCGCTTCGACGGGGGCGCGGCCCCAGGTGCGAAACGTTTCGTCAGCGGTCTGGATGGCGCGCTGGGCGTGCTCCGCATTGGCCTTGGAGAAGATGCCCACCACCTGGTCCTTCTGCGCCGGATTGTAAGAGCTGAACTTGTCCTCCGTCTTGATCCGCTGACCGCCAATCACGATCGGGTATTCCTGGCCCAGCTCTTTACGAACCGCCTCCAGCGCTTCCTGCATGCCGCGAAATTGCTCGGCGTTGCCTTTGAAATTGCACAATGGCTCGTTCTTGAATTCAGATAGATTCATTCAGGGCTCTCCACTTTCGATTCTCGGTATTCCAGTTTTCCAAATTCTCCAGGATCTTCGATTATAGCGGCCTTGTTGTGATCTGAATAGCCGCCAGGTGCCAATGTCGAGTTTCGATTTCCCGGTTTCGATTGGCGATCGCCCATCGCGCCACAGAACCGGCCAAACGAGTCACGATTCGCTGAAGTCGATCATGACGGGTTTGGCGCGGAAGCCGCGGGTCTTGATGATGAGGAGCGCGAATCCCAAGACAAACCAGATTGCCCCGACTTTCTTCGCAATCGGGTTGAGATTCCACCAAATCAGGCCGCAAAAGGCGAAGCCGAAAAGAGGCAAGAGGGCGTCGACGAAAATTCTCTTTTTTCGCCCGGCCTGTCCAAGAATCACGAACTGCCAGAACGTGGCAAAGTTCACGCCCATGAAGGCGAGGAAGGCGCCGAAATTCAGCGTTTCGCCGGCGTGCTCGTACGCGTTGCCAATGTAGTTCAGGGCCACGGCCCCGGCAAACGACACCGCCCCAATCAGCAAGATGCTGTAGTTGGGCGTGCCGGTTTTCGCGCTGACGTGGCCGAAGATTTTTCGTGGCAGGACGTCGTCCCGGCCCATCCCAAACAGCAGGCGCGCCGCGCCCATGCCTCCCGTTAGCGCGCTGCCGAAAGCCGCCACAATCAGAATCGCCCCCATGCCGTGGAACAGCAGCAGCCCGCCCACTTGCCGGCAAACGTCCATGAAGGCCGTTTCCAGATTCGGGAACGTGTGCCAATTCGGCCAAATGCGCGCGCCGAGATAAACCTCCAGCGCGCTGAAAAATCCGGCGAATGCGCAGGTCAACACTGTGGCCAGGAGGACGTTGCGTTTGGGGTTCACAACCTCTTCGGAGAGCGTCGTGACGCCGTCGAAGCCGATGTAGGTGAGCGCCGCAAACGACGTGGCGGTCATCACCGTCGGCCAGCGAAACGTCGCCGGATCATAGAACGGCTTGGTGGAAAAAACGCCCGGCCAGCCGTCCAAGTGAAACAAATATCGCACCGCGAGATAAATGAACAACGCGACGACGATGAACATGAAAAAGAGCAGCACCTTGTTGGCTACGGCGCTGGTCTTTACGCCGCGCAAATTCAAAAACGTGATGATCCCCACAATCACCGCCGCCCAAAAGATAAACGGGATTTGAGGAATGTGGTATTCGCGATAGCGCTCGTGCAAGGCGGTCGAAATCCAAACCGTGTTGATCACCGGCTGGAGAATGTAGTCCAGAATCATCGCCCAGCCGGCCAGAAAGCCGAGGTGTGGATTCAACCCGCGGCCCACGTAGGTGTAGGCCGACCCTGCCGCCGGATAAAGCGCTGCCATGCGCCCATAGCTGACCGCAGTGATCAGCATTGCGAACATGGCGATGAAAATGGTGGTGACGAAATGGCCGTCGGAGAGTTTTTGCGCCACTCCAAACAGCGGCACGGGCGCAATGGGTTGGATCAGAACAATGCCGTAGAAAATCAGGTCCCAAAGCGTCAGCACGCGGCGAAGATGGGGCTCGCTCGCCGCCCCCTTCGCTTGAACTGCCGCTGCTGTGGTTGTCGTGAACTCAGCCATATCACCAAGCCTCTCGCCGAAACCCCGACCGTCCGTCAGCCGACCGACTAGGCCGACGGACGCGAAGTATCTCACGTCCGGAAGGCGGGGTGGAAGCGCAAAATTCGCCGCTCCCCGATCCGGAATCCCGAATCCGGAATGCCTGGTTTCCCTTTACTGCTCTCTGCTCGCCACCTGCCCCTTGCCGCTCGCCACTTCCTGGCTGCCACTGTGGGTCGAGTTTCGATTTTCCAGTTTCCAGTTTCTGTTCTTCCCAATTCGGGAATAGTGACGGGACCGAAGAAGCCATCGCACTGAAAACAAACAACATTCCGGCTTCGTTCCCAATTTTCCCATTCTCGCCCCTAGCCCCTTGCCACTCGCCACCGTCCTCCGAATCGGGAATAGTGAACTCTGCTCCATTCATATTTCTCGAAAAACCGGCCTTTTTTCTCGATAAGTCACTGAAATAGAGCCAGTTAATCTCAATGGGTTCGTCTCTCCTGAAAATGGCTTAACATTCTGATTTCAAACCACTTAACCTCAATGGGTTCGCTTGGGTTCGCTTCTTCGCACGTGTCCGGAGTTCACACGCACGCAGCCCTCGACACGCGCCGAAAGCCCGAGTCCGCACTCGCTTCTGCTCCTGAGCATCCACTCTGCTTGCCACAGTCTCCCGCCTGCGGGCTTCTGTCAATCGGGCAGAACCCCAGGATTTCCGCGAAATCACCTTAGAACGGCTTAAGACAATCTAGGGGTTTTCCCTAGTAAGTCATCTGATAATGTTGAATTTTGAATGCGAAATCGCCGGCGAAATCTGAGGTCTCAGCTTTGAGATCCCACTCGCGAGAACGCCCGCTGGTATACATACCAGCACACGTCTGAGAACGGCGCTGCGGCATTCACCTGCCCGTGTAGGGCCGGGGCCTAGGCCGACGCAAGCGGCGGCGCTTGGGCGCGGTCGGTGAGAAGGCCCGCAGACCTTGGAAAACAGGTTTGTGCCACTCGCTGTCATTCCGAGCGGAGCGAGGAATCTCGCTCCGAGCTTGGTCTGCCCGTTCCCGGCAGCTCCGAACGACCGGTAACGAAAATAAGCAGAGCGAGATTCCTCTCCGTCGGCTGACGGATCGGAATGACATCTTGGGCGGGTCGGTTTTGTCAATGCGAAAATCGAGGTTTAGAGTTGAGCGGTTGGTGAAAGAGAGAGGTAATGCCGTCGTTCTGAGCCCTTCGCCATCATTACGCTGGGCGTGCTCGACGACAATATCGATCTCAGCCGCTTCGACGATTCCAATTGGCGTTAAGCCCGCCCGTGTCCCGCAGAGCGGGATACTGGCCTGCAATGGACGACTCATCTCTGACCCTTGTCTGTCTGTTCGGAGTTTCCCTTGGCGAGAGGTAGCCGCAGCAAGGTTCTTATGCTGTGGGCTTTTCGGGTTCCGGGGGTGGACAAGCCCACGGCGCAAATGACGTGCCGAGACAACGCACTCAGAGAGATAATGGTTCGAGTATGAGTGGACGCCCAACCCCTTCGATCAGCGGCACACTGCAAGATCTCCGCGCGAAAGCAACGGATTTTTTCCGGGAGCAGATGGCGATTCTGGTTTTGGCAAACCATCCCGAAAGACTTTCGCCGCAACAAATTTCCGAAAACGTCGATGCAATTCACTCCATGCGGAGCCGCAAGGAGTTGAAGGCTTGGATCAGCAAGCTACGAATAACGGTCGAGCAGATGCGCCAAAAATTCGGTGTGAGGATCTCCCGAGAGCAGACATTTGCCATCATGGATTGGATTCACCGTACTGCGGGCCCAAATCAGGCGTGCTACATGCCGGCGGGGATGCTCGGCGACTATCTTACCATGTACGCGGAGATGAAACTTCCTCCCCATGCAAGAGTGAGCCTTGATCCCCTATGCATCGGGCGCGACTATCCAGGGGGGTTCGAGGTACGCGTACTCGAAGCCTCGCTGTTTGAGGATATGTGTGCTCTGTTCAACCAATCTCAGGAGCGCTTCGCCGCCATCCCGAAAACTCGTCCCGTTGGCGCGATCGACCTAAAAATCGCCGCGAAAAGGCACGCCGCCTTGATGCGAGCGACCGTGTCCACAGCGTTCTATTTCGTCGAGGCATACATTAATTGCCTCGCGGCAGATCACGTCCACAAAAACGGCGGACAACTCTCGGAAAACGACCGCATGGTTTTGACTGAGTGGGATCCGTCCAAGAACCGTCACCGACTCCTTAGCACAAGGGATAAGCTCGTGAAGTATCCTCGTATCATCACCGCATCAGCTTTCCCGCCCATCGATGAGAACAGCTGCCCGGAACTTAAGTACTTTGTGACGACAGCCAAGGACTTCCGCGATGCCATCGTCCACGCATCAGCTTCGTATGATCCGGTGGAAGCCTACCCCAAGAAGGAACTTCTGTTCGCCGGGCTGAAACAAGACGAGGTGGGCAAGATCGTCGATACGGCTGTGGCACTAATAGAGAAAATTGAGACGCTAGTGAGCGGGCGGCCCCAGAAATGGTTGCGCCGCCGGGGCGAGAACGGATTTTTTCCTGACGAGGTCTTCGAGTAACTGATTATGCGCGGATAGGGTCGGCCGATTTAGCTGAGGGAGATTTGAAATTTCGCGGGTGGGGCGAACGCGCACGGCTTCCGGCTGGCTGGCGCAGACCTTCCAGGCGGTCTGGCGGCCTTAGTCGCAATTGGTGCAAACAACGCGGGTCCGGAGGATCAGCGCCAGCTGGCCGTCTCGTCTGTAACGGCCAGCGGCTCAAGATCAGAAGACCTCACTCTCCACCTGCGCTAGGCCTACGGAGAATTCCTCAGTAAGGGCCTCAGCAGACTTAATGTCGTCGAAAATGCGGATATGGGTGTGGCGTGGCACTACTTTCGCATAACCAACTGTCCGACCGCTGGGATCAATCAGCTTTTGTCCTGCGATTGAAAGGTTAATCCAGGATTCGTCTTCCTCCGGTGTCTGCTTCCACCCCACGAAGCGCGGCTCACCACCCAACGAGCGGTGAAAGTACAGTGGAGAGAACCCGGCAACGTGGCCTTTCGGGATGATCTGGTTGCGGTCCAATTCGAGTTCCTTTACCGCTGCGTCCAGCCGGAAATTAGGAAGCATCGACATAATCTTGGAAAGGGGAACCTTTTGGAGCGAACATATAAACAAGTGCTCTACCAGTCGGGATAAGGCTCTCTTTTCGAGCTTTGCATTGAGGTCATATAGAGGCTCTTCGCTGATTGCCTTTGATAGTTCCCAGCGGAGCCAGGTCTTCGTAATGCTGGGGGTCATAAACACGAACACAGCTTGTAGAACCGTGTTTACTGTCTTTGCGCCCACAAACTTAGCGCCCGAAGGAGAATATCGAACGGAAGGGTGGCGGCAACTCGAGTCTTCCCTGCGGTACGCCCTTTCCTCCAGTAGGCTAATGCACTCGCTCGCCAAGCGCTCCATCCGCTGCGTTACAGGCAGGGATGCGAAGTAATCTATGTCATTCCGCTCCCGCTGCTCGCGCTCTCTCTTGCGCATAATGGGTGCGATGACATGTGCAACTCTTCCAGCCAGCTTTTTTTGAAACGCCTTATCAGCGGGTCCTGACCAGCAAATGATATTCTTCATCTGCAAGTCGAAGTGCACACGAAAGTTACCGTGCTCGTCGTTCGGGCGCGGAGAAAGGTGATCCCTACGGGAAGTGTAGATTACAGACACTTGGCGCTGTCCGTATCCTGCCTCGAAATATACAGAAGGTCGGGCGTATGTCAGGTCGGCCAGAAGAAAGTCGCAGTTCTGAATCTCGGCGATTATCCGATCGTCCAGATCATCGTTGTGTTGCAATCGGTCCACGCGTATCGGTATGACGCCGTAGTCTCGTAGTATGGGCGCTATAGACCTGTCATAGAGGGCGTCGGTGTCGCTCCGATCAAAGGCCATTGCAACAAAACATCTCATCATAGGTAGTAGCGCTGAGTTTCGCTTTTCAGCAGGCAGCTCTTTCTCTGAACTGGAATGCCGGCGCACACGATGATCGATTCTCGACCAACTCAATGGTAGCATGCACGCTTTGTGCATGCGCAGAGTTTCATTTGTTTGAAGCTCTGCGGCATTACTCCCCGGATGGGATGCGCGCGGCGACTAAAGCTAGACAGTAGACGGTAGACTGTAGACAGAAGACGGTAGGCGGCAGGTGGCAGGGGAAAGACAATCCTCCGCGCGAGCTGCGCTACCGGCTTCTCAGACTTTCGCGATCGAAATCGAGGAGCAGAAAGGGCAACAAAAAGGTTGCAGTTTCTGTTGAGCCATGCTAATCTGCAACCTGGAGGTTGCTTAACATGGATAATCGTATTGAGAAGCGAATTGAGCTCAAGGCGCCGGTTTCGCGCGTCTGGCGCGCGCTGACCGATCACCGTGAGTTTGGCGAGTGGTTTCGAGTGAAACTGGATGGCCCATTCGTACCGGGGCAGATCTCGCGTGGCCACATTACCTATCCTGGCTACGAGCACCTTAAATGGGAGGCCGTCGTGCAGAAGATGGAGCCCGAACGGCTCTTCTCCTTCACCTGGCATCCCTATGGCGTCGATCCCAAAATAGACTACTCGAAGGAGACACCGACGCTCGTCGAATTCAGGCTGGAGAAGACCACGAGTGGCACGCTGCTTCTGCTCACGGAGTCCGGCTTCGACAATATCCCCGCAGACCGCCGCCTGGAAGCATTCCGGATGAATGACGGGGGCTGGACAGAGCAAATGAAGAACATCGAGAGCTATGTCGGGAAAAAGTCGTAGCAGCATGGTGGCCAAACGGCGGGATTACTCGCCCGTCTTTGCCGCGCTGGGCGACAAGACGCGGCTATCGCTGGTTGCAGAGCTCTGCGGCGGGCAACCACGCTCGATCTCTCAGCTCACAGGGGGCTCCAGGCTGACCCGGCAGGCGATCACCAAGCATCTTCGAGTCTTGGAGTGTGCCGGAGTCGTGCACAGCGCTCGTTCGGGTCGCGAGAGCCTGTTCCGATTCGATCCGGAGCCGATTGAAGAAATCAAAGAATACCTCGATCTCGTCTCCGAGCAGTGGGATCAGGCCTTGGTCAGGCTAAAGTCGTTCGTCGAAGACTGAGTGCCTGGAGCCGGTGGCGCGGATTTTCGGCTGTTTGAAGCTCTACGGCTTTTCTCTGACGTCCCTCCGCCATTGCCACTTCGCACCAGCCCACGTACAATGAATTTGTCCATGCTTGATCTGGTTCAGATCGGCGTCTCACGTCCTCCGGCTCGCCGGCCGGAGTGGCTAAAGGTGCGCCTGCCGGGTGGCGACAATTATCACGATCTAAAGCGCCTGATGCGTGGGCTCGAATTGCACACGGTGTGCGAGAGCGCGCGCTGCCCAAACATTGGCGAGTGCTGGCACCATCGCACGGCAACCTTCATGATTCTGGGAAACCTGTGCACGCGCCGATGCGGCTTCTGCGCCGTGCCGAAAGGCAAGCCGGCGGGCGAAGTGGATTGGGAGGAACCCGAGCGCGTGGCCCAGGCGGCGCGAGGCATGGGACTTCAGTACGTCGTGGTGACTTCGGTAGACCGCGACGATCTCGAAGACGGCGGCGCAACAATCTTTGCGCTCACCATTGAAGCTTTGCGGCGCGATCCCGCGTGGCGGGACGGCTGCAAAGTGGAAGTGCTGATTCCGGATTTTCGCGGCTCGGACGAGGCGCTCGAAATCGTGATGCGTGCCCGGCCCGATGTCTTGAACCACAACATCGAAACCGTGCCCCGGCTTTACCCGGTGGCGCGGCGCGGGTCGCGCTACGAGCGCTCACTACGGCTTCTCGCGCGCGCTCATGAACTCGAGCCTTCGATTCCCACCAAGTCCGGGCTGATGGCCGGCCTGGGTGAATCTTTTGAGGAAATTTGCGCGGTGCTGGGCGACCTCAGCTCAGTGGGTGTTGAGATCGTGACTATCGGTCAATACCTTCGCCCCTCTGGCGAACAGTTGCCCGTGGCGCGCTTTTACACGCCGGAAGAGTTCGCCGCCCTCAAGCGCGAAGGCCAGCAGCGCGGCATCCGCCACGTCGAGTCCGGACCGCTCGTCCGCAGTTCCTATCACGCCCACGAACAATTCCAAGTGACCAGTGACAAGTGACGAGTGACGAACAACGGCCGTCAGCGGTCAGCCGTCAGCTTTCAGCAAGAAACCAACTGCGGTAAGCGCCCGCTGAAAGCTGAAGGCTGAAAGCTGACTGCTGATAACTGACTCGCCTTGCGACCGACGCAGCCTTTCCTTCAGGATGTAGCCGCTGGAGAGCTTTCTCGGCTTCGCGATGGAGGGCTTGCTGGATCTCGGAGCTCTTGCCCGCTGACTCTTCCAACACTTCGCGATAATCTGCTTCAGCCTCTCCGGCGTTTCCCAAGCGCGCCTCCAAGCTGCCGATCAGCAGTTTCCAAAGCAAGTTGCGGGGATATTCCTTCGACAATTCCTGGAAAAGGAGGAGTGAGGCCGCGTATTGGCGTTCGCTGGCTCGCGAAAAATCCTTGGCCAAATAAAACTTGGCCTCACCGCGGACCAAGTCGCCGTTCGCGGCAGCGTTCTGGAGCTGTTGAAGTCCCAGATCGCGGCTGCCGCCGGGAAGTCCAACGAAGAATTTCAGCATCTTGATAATCGTGGGCAGCGTGTCCACGAAGTAGTTGTAAAGCCCGAGGCCGGCATTTGCGTCGACGAGCGTAGGATCGTCTCGCGAAGCGAGGAGCAGGAGGGCGCGCATCCTTTTGGCGGCGCGCGCGGTGGCCAGATCTTGGTCTCGCAAGCCGTAGTATCGCGCTCGGAGCGCATAGGCCATGCCCGCGTAGAGGCGATTGCGCGCCACAGCATGGCCGGCGCGGATTTGCTCCGCCCCTTTGCGGATGGCCGTGTTCACCATTTCTTCGAATGGCGCGTCGTAGGGCGAGGTTTTGGAGTAGACCACATCGAAGACGTCCGGGTCGATCAGGTCGGCAGTGGTCAGATAGATCTTCCACCAGAGGGCGTCAGCGGCCGCCAGGTAACCCAACGGCGAATCGGGCTCTTGTGCTTGGATCTGCTTGAAGATTTCAATCGCGCTGTCAGGATCGCCATTCATCAGCAGGTCGATTCCCTGGCGAGCGGCAGGGCATTGTTCGCAGGCCTGGTTTGCCGGGCCAGAGGCCGTGACCGGGAGCCCTGAGGCGAGCGCCCTCGAAGCGATTGAAGCGCAAAGGAGAGCGGCCACCATCGTCCAGCCGCCGAACCGGGCATCGGACTGGCGCTTCCCCATGTCGCTGGTGCCGTTCCAGGTTATTTCGACTAATCCGCGCAAGGCCGGCAGCACGTCGTTGCTGGGGAAGACGGAAGTGGGATACATAGCCTCTATTGCGTTGGAGCGGAGCTAGTGCCGTTCCAACTTTTCTCGGCTAAAAGGGGTCATCCACGGCGCAAACCCGGTCAGCGAGATACAGGTGGAGTAGATTGCCGAATTAAGTTGGAACGGCACGAGCACCTTACGCTTCTGATGTTCTCGCCGAAGGGCGCGTCACCTTAATTATCGGCCAAAATTTTCGCGAGGATGCAAGCGGACCAGCACATCGCGCGCCGCCGCGTGCACCGCACCCTCCGCCTGCGAGTCCGGTCGCTCCGTATCTCTGAACACTTGCCGATAGAGCACCTCGGCGCGCGCGGTTTCTCCCAGCCGGGTTTCCATGCTGGCGGCCAGAAGCGTCCAGAGCGGATTATGCGGGTAGTTGCGCGACAACTCCTGGAATAATTCGAATGCTTGTCGATATTTTCTCTCACTCTCACGCGAATAGTTTTTGGCGAGATAAAATTTTGCTTCACCACGGAGCAGATCCCCTCGGTCGGCTGTCTTCTGGAGGAGTTGAAGTCCCAGGGCGCGATTGCCCGCCGGCAGGTCGTCGAGCACGCGCAAGAGCTTAAGGGGTGCCGAGAGTGTATCGATGTAATAATCATAAATCCCCAGCCCAAGGTTTGCGTCGGTGAGGTTAGGGTCCCTATTGAGAGCCGAAAGCAATAGGGTGCGCATCTTCTTGCCGGCTCGGCCGGTACTGAGGTCCTTTCCGCGCAGACCGTCGAGGCGCGCCGTGAGCGCGTAAGCCATGCCCTCATAGAGAGTGTTGCGCGCGACGTCCTGCCGGGCACGAATGCGCACCTCGGCGCGCGTGGTGGCGACACGGATCAAATCGGAAAAATGAGAATCGAAGGGCGAAGCGTTCACCCTCGCGACGTCAAAGACGTCGGGATCGGTCAAGTGGGCTGTGGAATAGTAAATCTTCCACCAAACGGCTTCGGCGTCCAGCAGGTAGCCGAGCGGCGATTGCGGGTCGCTCTGCTGGATCTGATGGAAAATAATCAGGGCCGCGTCCGGATCGCCGTCCATCAACAGATCGAAACCGCGGCGAGCACGCTCGCGGTCTGCGAAGTCGTTGTCGGGGTCAGCAGAGTTGTCGGCAAGAAGACCAACGCCAAGGCCGAACGAGACCCAAAGCGCCAACAAAGCGAGCGCCGCTCGCAGCCTTGGCCTCGCCCTTTCACGGAATCTCTGTCCTCTTTTGCGCACGCTTCGTCTATCTGGCTGCCTTCATTTGGAATTCAACTGCCGGTGGGCTTTCTCGCCGCGATCACGGCTGCGAGGGTCAAAGCGCTTACGACCAGGGGAAACCATACTTGAGAAATCCACGGCTGAGGGATTAAGAATAGCACATCAGAATCTCGCAACGACGATGGCCAGCCGATCGTCAGCCAAAGTCCAAGGTAATAGACAATATCCCAGGTGGCAAAGGTCCAAAGGAAAAAGGCAACGCGCGCGACCCCGCCTCGAGTTCCCAGTAACGCCACACTGACGAGCATGGCCATGGTTGCCGCTTCGCGCAGCATTTCGATTTTGACCAAGCTTGCCGGCATCGCGGCTAAAACCTCGGCTGTACCCTGCTGTGCGCTTCCCGGACTTATGATCGTCATCACTTGAGGACCGGACAGAATTCCCGTGGCGGCGCGGAGATAAACCACGACCGCCGCCTCCACGAATCCGAAAGCAATTCCAAAAGTCAGTCCGATACCAAGCGTCTTAGGGTCGAGCGAAAGGCCCCGGCTTCTGTAAATCAAGTACGTGACGGCCGGCACGAAGGCCAGCAGGTTCACCCACCATGGCGTTGCCAGAGACATAGCTGACTTCCTCTTTGACGCAGAACTGCTCGGCTGCGCTGCCTCCTGAAATCAGTGGCGAGTGGCGAAAGTCGGTAGCTCTCAGCGCTCAGCCGTCAGCCTTCAGCGATCCCGCGTCGGGCAGAGGTACTTGCTGAAGGCTGACCGCTGAGGGCTGTTGCTTGCCACTTGCCACTGCGGTCCACGCCCGCAGCACTTCCGCGACGCTCCACGCCTGCGCGATGCAACCGCGCGAGGAATAGGGCGGGTCGCCGTCAAAAATCTCGCCCACTGTGCCGAGTCCGGCTTCGGTCATGGCTTGCGCCATCGGCTCGAGGAAGGCACGAGCGCGGGCGGGGTCGCGATACACGCGGAGGTGAGCGAGAACAAAAGGCCCAAGCAGCCAGCCCCACACGGTTCCCTGATGATAGGCGGCATCGCGTTCGTGCGGCGGCCCGGCGTAGTGCCCGCGGTATTGAGGATGGTCGGGCGCCAGGCTGCGCAGGCCTCGCGGCACGAGCAAATGGCGCTCGCAAGCGTCCACCACCGCACGCATTTGCTCCGGCGGGAGCAATCCGTCGGCGAGCGACACCGCGAAGATTTGATTGGGACGAATTGCGGGGTCGTGGCCCTCGGGGCCATCCAAAACGTCGAAGCAATAGTGGGCCGCGTCATTCCAGAACCGCTGAAAGCCTTCGTGCGCGCGCGCGGCCATATTTTCGTAATAGGTCGCGCTTTTCTTCAGGCGGCGCGCCAACCGCGCCATCGCCAGCAGCGCGTTAAACCACAGCGCATTCACCTCCACCGGCTTTCCGATTCGCGGCGTCACCGGCTGTCCGTTCACCCGCGCGTCCATCCAGGTGAGCGCCACGCCCGGTTCGCCGGCGTAGAGCAAACCATCCGCACGGTCGACGTGGATGTGAAACCGCGTGCCGCGCACGTATCGGTTAATCATCTCCGAGAGAACGGGATAAAGCTCGCGGAGAGTTGCCGTGTCGCGCGTGGCGGCGACATACTGCGAAACCGCCTCGATGTACCACAGCGTGCCATCCACGGCGTTGTACTCGGGATTATTTCCGGCCTCGGGGAAAAAATTCGGGAGCATCCCCTCGCTCACGAATTTCGCGAATGTTCTCAAGATTTCTTTGGCTATTTCGGCGCGTCCGATCGACAGCGTCAGACCCGGCAAGGCGACCATGGTGTCGCGGCCCCAGTCGCCAAACCACGGGTAACCGGCAATCACAGAGTAGGCCTGAGGGTTTTCCGCGAGCGGCCGCGCCACAATGAACTGGTCAGCGGCGAGCACGAGCTGTCTTACCCAGAAAGGCGCCGTTGCCCCAAGCGACGGATGAGTGGAGCTCCATTGTTCGATGAGCTTCCGCTCGTGGCCCAGGCGCCGCTCGAGCGCCGCACTAGCATCGAGATCGGCCGTGGCATCCGTGCTGAGGACAACTGTGGCTGACTCCCCTTCTCCGATTTCCGCCGTGAAGTTGGCGGCGTGCAAGTGATCTTCGTGGTCCTCAAGCCCGCGCCCACGCTCCACCGCGAGGTCGTAATTCCTGTACCAAATGTGCGTGGCCTCGGCCTCGGCCTGCGGGCTGAGGAGGTAAATGGGCGCGGCTCCCGGAAACGCGAGCACCCGCACGCCACGCCCGATGCGCTGAACGTCCATGCGCCAATCGCCGGCGCGTGTTACCGAATGGAAGTCGCGATAGTTGACCAGAACCTTCAGCGTGAGCCGCAAGCGGTGGTTGGCGCGAGCTAAAGTGTAGGTGACATAAGTTGTGTTGGCGCCGTGCTCCATCCAGATGCGTTTTTCAAGCAGCGCATCGGCGAAGGCGAACGTCCAAACGGGGATTGTTCCCTCCAGGCGGAAGCGCTCAATGAATTCATAACCACGAGGATCAATTGCGCCGCCCACCCAGCGGTTGGCGCCGAGCGCGTAGACTTCGCCGTCGTACTCCGCGAGCTCATCAATCTTCGTGACGAGCAGCGTCCGGCCGAGTGGCGGCTTGAGCGGGGCCACGAGCAGCGCGTGATAGCGTCGAGTGAGGACGCCCGCCACCGTGCCGGAGGCAAATCCTCCCATGCCGTTCGTGATCAGCCATTCCCGCTGCTCGGCAGCGGCGAGGTCTTTGCAGATTTCAGGGCCTAAATCGATCATGCTCGAATTGAGTGATTGAGCGATTTGGTGATTGAGTGATTGACGGACAAGCAGAAATTAGAAACTTGAAAATGGAAACTAGCCGTTTTACTTGCGCGTCCAGTTTCGAGTTTCCAGTTTCCGCCCTTTCTTCAATCACCCAATCGCCCAATCACAAAATCACCCAATGGTTCTACCCTCCGCTCTGCTCCAAGAGTTTGGCCACGAGACTTGTCCATCCGGTCTGGTGGCTGGCGCCGAGGCCCGCACCATTGTCTCCGTGGAAATACTCGTAGAACAGGACGTAATCCTGCCAATGGGGGTCGGACTGAAACTTCTCCGTGGCGCCGAAAACGGGCCGTCGGCCGTCCGGCCCGCGCAGAAAGATTCGAGTCAGGCGGCGAGAAATCTCCGCCGCCACTTCCCACAGCGTCTTCATCTCGCCGGATCCCGTGGGGAATTCCACCTGGACGATGTCGCCATAATAGTGATGAAACTTCTGAAGCGATTCAATGAGCAGAAAATTCAGGGGCAACCAGATCGGACCTCGCCAATTGGAGTTCCCACCGAACAATCCGGTTTTCGATTCCGCGGGCTCGTAGTCCACCCGATACTCCTGCCCGTCGACGTGGAGGATGTAAGGATGGTCGCGATGGAATTTCGAAAGCGCCCGTACGCCGTACGACGAAAGGAACTCGTTTTCGTCGAGCAGGTACCGCACCATTCGAAGCAATCGATAGCGATTGACAATGGAGAGCAGGTACCGCGGACCATGCTCGTTCTTCTGACTGCGGTCGATCGAGTCGGCCACGTCCGGCCCATGTTCCATGAACCAGCCAATGCGCCTCGCGAAGTGCTTGAACCTCTGCACGAATTCGGGCTCCAGGGTTTCTACGGCAAACAGCGGTACGAGACCGACCATCGAGCGGACTTTGAGCGAGTAGTGATATTCGTCGGGCAGGTGGAGGCAGTCGTAGTAAAACCCGTCGTGCTCGTCCCACAGACTGATGCCGTACCCGCCTATGTCATTCATGGCATGAGCGATGAACGAGAAATGTTCGAAGAACTTGCTGGCCACGTCCTCGTAAGCGGGATCCTCGCGCGCCAATTCGAGCGCGATCGCCAGGAGATTGAGGCAATACATGGCCATCCAGCTTGTGCCATCCGACTGCTCGATGTGCCCGCCGGTGGGCAGAGGCTTGGAGCGATCGAATACGCCGATGTTATCGAGGCCCAGGAAACCGCCCTGAAAAACGTTGCGCCCTTCCGGGTCTTTCCGATTCACCCACCAAGTGAAGTTCAGCAGCAGCTTGTGAAAAATGCGCTCGAGGAAGGTGCGGTCTGATTTGCCGCGAATGCGCCGCTCAATCTTATAGACACGCCATGCGGCCCAGGCCAGCACCGGCGGGTTCACGTCGTCGAAGGCCCATTCGTAGGCGGGCACTTTCCCGCTCGGATGCATGTACCACTCGCGATGCATCAAGAGGATCTGCTCTTTGGCGAAGTCCGGGTCCACCAGGCTCATCGCCACGCAATGAAAGGCGAGGTCCCAGCTCGCATACCACGGATATTCCCACTTATCCGGCATGGAAATGACGTCGGCGTTGTAGAGTTGAATCCAGTCGCGGTTGCGACCGTTTCGCCTTTCGGCAGGAGGCTGCGGGCCGGCGGGATCGCCCTCCAGCCAGTCGCGGATGACGTAATGGTAGAACTGCTTCGACCACAGCAAGCCGGCGTACGCCTGGCGCTGGACGATCATGGCGTCCGTCGAACAATGGCACTTGCCCACGCGCTTCGCGTAAAACTCATCGGCCTCTGCCAGACGTGCCGAGAAAACGGCGTCGAATTCCTCATCGAACATGGGCGCGCGGGGCGTCTGGTCCGTGAGACGCAATCGCACGACGACGCTTCCCTGGCTGGCGATTTCCGGGCGGTAGTGTGCCGCAACTTTCGTTCCCGTCTGTGCGGCATTCACCGCCTCGCGCGCGCCATGGACGACGTAGCGATCGATGCCGTCCTTGACGTAGGGCGAGCGCTCGGGCCAGCCAAACAGGCGCACAAAATTGGTCTCGTTCTCAGTGAAGAGCAATTCCGGAGAGCCCTCGCAAACCAGCCAGCGGCGGCCGTAATATTGGTGCTCGACGTCCACTACGGATGTTCCGGGCGGAGCGCCGGCCTTCGCCAGCCTGGGCCGGTATTCATCACGCCCCCACGACCAAGTATTCCGAAACCACAGTGTGGGCAAGAGGTGAAGAACAGCGGATTCCGGCCCGCGGTTATGCGCGGTGATGCGAATCAAAAGGTCTTCAGCAGACGCCTTGGCGTATTCCACAAAGATATCAAAATAGCGGTCCTCGTCGAACACGCCCGTGTCGATCAATTCGTATTCCAGGCCGCCGCGCCCCCGCCGGCGATTCTCCTCGATCAGCCGCGCGTAGGGAAACTCCGCTTGCGGATACTTGTAGAGATATTTCATGTACGAATGGGTGGGCGTGGAGTCGAGATAGAAGTAGTACTCTTTGACGTCTTCGCCGTGACTGCCCTCGCTGTTGGTCAAGCCAAAGAGCCTCTCTTTGAGAATGGGATCGCGGCCGTTCCAGAGGGCCGGCGCAAAGCAAATGAACTGATGGCGGTCAGAGATTCCACCCAGTCCGTCTTCGCCCCACCGATAAGCTCGCGACCGCGCGTGATCGTGGGGAAAATAATCCCACGCCGTCCCGTACGGACTGTAGTCTTCTCGCACGGTGCCCCACTGCCGCTCGCTCAGGTAAGGTCCCCAGCGATTCCAGTGAACCTTGCGCTGGCGCGATTCTTGCAGGCGAATTTCCTCTTTAGTCATTTGGATCTCCGGCCGCCCCTGCCAAGTCTGGCCCTGAGTTCTTGGTGGTTCGAATGTCCGACGCTGTAGACAGTCTCGGTAATTCAGCCGCAGAAAATCCGGCAGCGCGCAAGCATACCGTATCTCGAATTATTTTGTTCACCGAATAGTCCTGCTGGAGCAGGGAGATCTTGGATTGACGGAGGTGAATGCGGACTGTAACATGGGGTCGGCTGCGGAGGTCTTTCCGGGAATCCACTTCTGAACCGAATTCTTTCACGACTCGGCGCAGTCATCGGTACCCGGGCTCCGCGCGACACTGGAAAGGGTTGTCTTCGCGGACTGCCGGTTCGTAAGGGCGCCCCTCGTGGCCTCCCTTCGGAGGGCGGGCACAAGGCCCGACCCTGCGGCCAGCGGTTTTTCGGCGCTCAGACAGCGCCGCTACAGCTTGACGAGGCCTGACGGCATGGCATTGAAGATCATGGCGGTTGATGATGAGCCGGAAGTCCTAAAGTTGCTCAAGGCCCTGGTGGAGCCGATGGGGTGCGTTGTGGTTACGTTTGAGGACAGCCGCGAGGCTGGCCGCGTGGTCGAAAAAGAGAAGTTTGACGGCATCGTGCTCGACGCTTACATGCCTCACCTGGATGGCTTCCAGCTCGCCGAACGTATCCGCTCGTCGCACCTGAACAACGAGGTCCCGATCGTGATGCTGACCGGATACAACGACGTCAACACCATGCGCAGGGGCTTTAACGCCGGGGTCAGCATTTTCCTGGGCAAACCGTTTAATCGAGAGCGCATTGGCGCACTCTTCGGCGCGGCGCGCGGCCCGATGTTGAAAGAGAAGAGGAAATACGCGAGATTGCCTCTGCGCACTACCGTCACTTGCCGTTGGGCGGGCCATCGCCAGGGGCAGTTTGTCGCCGGAAGCCTTGACATCAGCGAGGACGGAATGTTACTGGGGCCGTCAGGAGGGCTGGACGTTGATCAAGAGCTCGAGCTGGAATTCGAGGTGCCCACGGGAAAGACCCCGGTGAAAACGCGCGCGAAAGTCATTCGCCGCGACAAACCCGATAATATTGCCGTGCATTTTGTCTCGCTCTCTCTGAAGGACCTCGACGCCATCAAGAGATATATCGGCGCGCGCGTGAGAGGGTGAGCAGGAATTAGGATTTAGGAGTTAGGAATTAGGGAGCACCAGGAAGCATTGCTGGAAGATCGAAAATCGGCCAACGTGTTTGCCACTCGCAGTCAAGCGGCGAGTTTGGAATTTCCAGTCTTGATTCTCCAGGACTGCGAGTTTCAATCATCGAGGTTCGATTTTCCAATTTCTAATTTCCAGTTTCCGACGCGCCCACGCCAGCCTGCGCAGAGAAACTGCTTAGGGCTGCCTGCTCATCGTCGAACGATTCAATCACGGTCAGCAATCGCGTAATGCTCAGCACCTCGCGCACCCGCGGCGTGAGTTTCAAAAGTTTCAGCTTGCCCCCGCGTCTTTGAGCTGAAATCACGCCCCGCACCAGCGTCTTGATTCCTTGACTGTCAATGCCGGCCACCTGGCTGCAATCGAGCAGCAGCGCGGTCCGGCCCTCGGCGACGAGGCGCTGTAACTTCTGATCCAATTCCTCAACTACGGCGCCGATGTGCAGTCTTCCGCTCAATTCGAGTATGGTCACGGACCCGGCCTGACGTTCCTTGACGATCGCCTCCATAGTCAATTGCCCCGGACCTTGAGTGGACTAGACGCCGAGAAGATTTGCCGACCTGTTGCTGACGCTGCGATTGTAACGCCGACCAACCGCAAAGAATAAATAATTCTGTTCAGTGCTTGATCGGTTGTTTCACTGCGGCTGCGTCCATTTTTCACGTTCAACTTTTTCTTGGGCCGGCGCGAATCCCAGGCTGGACCATTATAGTGCAGACGAACGCGGTCAAGGACAGTGACGAGCAACTGATTGGCGATTTTCGATTGTCGATTGAAAAACAGTGAATTCTTCTTCCTCATCAATCGGCAATCCACAATCATCAGTCGAAGACTACTTGGCACTTGTCATTCTTCACTTGTCACTGCTTTTCTCACGCCAGCGGCAGGCGCAGCCGCGCCACGCATCCGGGATCGGGCTTGCGGTCTTCCAAAGTGAGGGTTCCGCCGTGGGCCTCGGCGATCTGGCGGCTGAGCACCAGGCCGATGCCCGAGCCTTGCGGTTTGGTCGTAAAGAACGGGACGAACAGATTGGTCGTAGCGGGCAGACCCGGGCCGTTGTCTTGCACCCAGACTTCCACATGGTGAGCGTTCTTCCTCCAGCCCACTTTCACTTCGCCGCCGGACTCCAGCGCGGCATCGACGCCGTTGCGCACCAGGTTGATCACAAGCTGCTCCAACTGGTCGCCGTCGGCGCGAATCATAAGCTGCGGACCGGCCTCGAGCATTACCTTCAGCCTGGTTTCGAGCTCGACAACGCGGCGCAGCAACTCGCCGACGGCGAGCGGCTGGAATTTCGGCTGCGGAAGCCGTGCCAGGCGCGAATACGCCTCCATGAACCGGCTCAGCGCTTCGGAGCGCGACTTTATGATTTCGAGGCCTCGCTGCATGTCCTCTTCCCAGTCGTCCGGTCGGCGCGGCTTGGTGAACAGGCTGGCGAGCATTCCGGCCATGGACTTGATGGGCGTCAGGGAATTATTCAGCTCGTGCCCCAGGACGCGAATTAATCGCTGCCACGCTTGGCGTTCTTCGTCGCGCAACGGCCGGCTCAAGTCTTCGAGAACCAGCAACTGGTGAGGCAAGCCGCGCTCGCGAAACGTGCCTCGACGCAATCCCCATCGCGCCGTCTGGCTGGGCCGGCCCGGAAAGCCGCGCTCGAGGGTGCGCATGGGTTCACCTTCCAGGCAATCAGCCAGACCCAGTTCCGCCGCGCTGCGTCCCAACAGCCCTTCCGGCGGCTGGGCGATGAGCTGTTCACCGGCGCGATTGATCAGGCGCAGGCGCTGTTGGCCGTCGAAAGCGAAAATAGCGACGTCGATTTCCGCCATCACTTTCCGCAGCAACGCGGTAGCTTCTTCGGCGCCCAGGCGCTGCTCGCGCATCGTGTCGCTCAGCGCGTTGGCCTCCATGAAAACCTCACCCATCGCGTCATCGTGGCCCGCCCAACGCGCCCTGAGCGAATAATCTTCCTCCCGCAAGGCGCTGAGAAGATTGGAGAGCGTCTGAAGCGGCATCACCACGCGCTCTCGAAGAGCTGTGGCGAAACCCAACCAGAAACCAACGATGACGATCGTCAGCGTCCACTGCGTCTTGCTGGAAAAATCGCCGCCCCAAAGCAGGACGAGCGATACCATTGTGGCGGGCAGCCCACCCAAAAAGGCTATCAGCAGAATCCGGCCCTCATAACTCAGTTTTCGCTTGCGAGGCTTCCTGCGCGGACCGCGGTGTGGGTATTGGTTAGCCACGGGAAAATCAGGAATTAGGAATTAGGGATTAGGAATTAGGGACCCCGGCCTGGGCGACCGCCGCCTGGTTCTTCGGCTCTTTTAATGCTTGGATCAGGCCATTGAGCATTCTGCCGATTTCTTCGATTTTTCCAGATGTTTGCTTAAGCTGGTCAGGACTCATGAACCCTAGCCCTTGGGCCACGATTGAGTGCGTCTCCAGCTCCATGAGAGAGCCTCTCGCGATGGCCAGAAACCGGAGGTAATCGTTGGTCGTGCCTCTGCCCCAACCTTCCGCGATGTTGGCCGGTATTGACGTGGCCGCTTTACGAATTTGAGTTGTCAGTCCAAACTTCTCAGTTTCCGGAAAATGACCGCTGGTTTGTACACTTCGATGGCCAACTGGACCGCTTTCTGCCAGACCGCCAGCTCCTTATAGTTTTTCACTCTTCCCTCCCTAATTCCTAATCCCTAATTCCCAATTCCTTCTTCGTCACAACCCATACTTCTGAAATCTCCGATACAGCGCGCTACGGCTCAGGCCCAGAGCGTCCGCGGCTTCGCTGACGTTTCCATCGTAACGATCCAGTGCCTTCTTGATGAGGAAACTTTCCACGTCCTCCAGGCTCATCTCTTCGAGCCGCGGCGGACCTTCACGAGTGGCGTGCAGACCCAAGTCGCTCGCGTGCACCATGTCGTCCTGCGCCAGCAACACGGCGCGTTCCACGGCGTGGTCAAGTTCGCGCACGTTGCCGGGCCAACTATAATCCAAAAGGGCCTGGAGCGCCGAGGGATCAAACCCGACCACCTTCCTTCGATACCGCCCGGCGTGCTGACGGAGAAAGAGCATGGCCAGTTTGGGGATGTCGTCGCGCCGGTCTCGGAGCGGGGGCAGGTGAATTTCGATGGTATTGAGCCGGAAGAGGAGGTCCTCGCGAAATCGGCCGGCGGCGACTTCCGCCTTCAAGTCGGTGTTGGTGGCGGAAAGGATTCGCAGGTCTGCTTGGCGAGTCTTGGATGAACCGACGCGCTCGAACTCTCCGGTCTGAAGCACGCGGAGAAGTTTCGCCTGAAGGTTTAACGGAACGTTCGAAATTTCGTCGAGGAAAATCGTGCTGCCGTCGGCCAGCTCAAACCTTCCCACTCGGTCCACCTTGGCGTCTGTAAAAGCACCTTTGATGTGCCCAAACAGCTCGCTCTCAAATATTCCTTCCGAAAGACCGCCGGTATTGACGGTGATCATCGGCCGCGAGGCGCGGCTGGAGCAGGCGTGCAGCGTCTGCGCCACCACTTCCTTCCCCGTTCCGTGCTCGCCGGTGATCAGCACGTTGGCCTCGGACGGCCCGATACGCGTAATCAGCTCCAGCACCGGCCGCATGGCGGCGGACTCCGCAATGAAAGTGGGCCGGCCCTCGGCGCGCAACAGGCGGTTTTCTGCTTCCAGGCGCTGCTCACGCCGAAGCGCATCGCTGAGCTCAAGCTGGGTGCGGATGATGGTGATCAGCCGGGCATTGTCCCAGGGCTTTTGGATGAAGTCCTTCGCGCCGCGCCGAATGGCCTCCACTGCTATCTCCACGGTGCCCCAGGCCGTCATCACCACGATGGGCAGAGCTGAGTCAATCGCTTGCATCCGAGCCAGGAGATCCAGGCCCTCCTGGCCGGAAGTCGTATCCCGCGCATAGTTCAGGTCGATCAGCGCCAGATCAAAGTCGAACGCCTCCATCGCCTTCATCGCCTCGGCAGGTGAGAGCGCCGCCTCGATTCGGAAACCCTCGCCCTTCAGCAGCAGGCGCAAGGCCTCGAGCACGTCGGGTTGGTCGTCGGCGACAAGAATTCTGTAGGAGTTGGATTCCGCTTTCTTCATATATTGCCGATTGTCGATTGCCGATTGCCGATTGAAGTCGAAGGACCTTCTTCTTTAGTCTCAGCGGGTGCTTTCGATGTTTTTCTGGAAGCAATTGTCGATTGCCGATTGCCGATTGCCGATTGTCGATTGATGATTGGGGTCGAAGTATGATGCTCCAGCAGTCTGCTGGGCCGCTTCGCCGTTTTGCGCGAGGCAATCGCGATCGCAAGCAGCTCGCTAGCCTCCCTCAACAGGTCGACTAATCGTCGGGGCTTAACCAAGCCCGATTCGTTTAGAAGTTCAAGCCAGTAGAGGCTTTCGTCAGCTTCCTCAACCACAATGGAAAGTTTCGCTGCGAATTCTGCGCGCGACTGAGCCCGGCAGGCCGCGCGGTAATTCGCCCCGACAGAAGTCGCCGAACGAAGCAGTTGCCTTCCCGTTACCTGACCCGCAAGAGTGCGAGGCATGGCGTCCACAAGCTTGATGACCCGCAAGGCAAATGACTTCGTGCGGTCCCTCATCTCTTTAGGAGTCATGATACGCGTCTCCTTGATACTGCGACTCAATCGGCAATCGAAAATCGGCAATCGGCAATCAAAAATCGGCAATCGAAAATCGGCAATATCAATTCGACACCCACCCATCCACCAGTTTGATGATTCGGTGCCCGTAGGCGGCGTTCGTTTCCGAGTGTGTCACCTGAACGATCGTGGTTCCTTCGTTGTTCAGCTTCTTGAACAGCTCCATGATGTCTTTGCCTTGGCTGGAGTGCAGATTGCCAGTCGGCTCGTCCGCCAGGATCAACTTCGGACTCGCGATCACTGCCCTCGCCACCGCCACGAGCTGCTGCTGCCCGCCGGAAAGCTGGCTGGGGAATAAATCCTTTTTGCCCACGATGTGAAACCGGTCCAGCGTGTCAGCCACGATGCCCTGGCGCTCCGAGCTCTTGATATCCCGATAAGATAGCGGAATGTCCAGGTTCTCCGCCACCGTGAGATTATCGAGCAGGTGATACTGCTGAAACACAAACCCAATGTATTTCTTATTGATTTCGGCGCGCTGCTTGGGATTCATTTTGTGGACGGCATGATCGAAAAAATAGTATTCGCCCGTCCAGGAAGCGTCGAGCATCCCCAGGATGCTGAGCAGGGTCGACTTTCCAGCGCCGGATGGCCCCATGACGGTGATAAATTCGCCCTCGCGTATTTCAATGCCAATGCGACGCAAAACGTAATACCTCGCCGGCCCGACAGGAAAGGACTTCTCAACGTTGTTCAATTTGATCATTCGGCCTCGCAAGAAATAAGAAGTGGCAAGTGGCCGGCGGCAAGTGAAAGAGAGGGGGTTAGGGATTCGGGGTTAGGGGTTCGGGAACTCTCAACAGCCTTGTCTGCTTCTGCGAACCCCGGACCCCGAAATCCGAACCTCGTCATTTTCTCCAGCCAGTCGCCACTAGTTCTACTGGGTGTATCAGGCTTCCGCATCCGCGGCTTCGGCCATGCTCTCGTCCACGATCCGGCCGTCAAACAAGCGCACGGTGCGCTCGGCGTGGCGGGCGTAGCGGGGGTCGTGAGTCACCATGATGATCGTGGCGCCCTCACGGTGAAGGTTGCGAAGCAGCTCCATGGCCTGCTCGCCGTTCTTGGAGTCCAGGTTCCCTGTCGGCTCGTCAGCCAGCAGAACGGAAGGCTTGCCGGCCAAGGCGCGCGCCACGGCTACCCTTTGCTGCTGACCGCCGGAAAGCTGCGAAGGATAGTGCTTCAAGCGGTGCGCCATGCCGACTTTCTCCAATGATTCATGGACGCGCTGTTTGCGTTCGGCGGAGGGCATGCCGCGATAGGTGAGGGGGAGCTCGACATTTTCATACACCGTCAAATCGCCGATCAAGTTAAACGCCTGAAAGATGAAACCCACTTCGCGATTGCGAATCCGGGTGCGATCGGAAAGCGACAAGTCCTCCACCGACTTGCCGTTGAGGATATACGCTCCGTCGCTTGGGGAATCGAGAAGCCCCAAAATGGACAGCAGCGTCGACTTCCCGCAGCCTGACGGGCCCGAGACGGCCACGTACTCACCCTTCTGGATATCCAGATGAATCCCCGACAAGGCATGAGTTTCCACTTCGTCCGTATAGAAGACTTTGGTGACGCCTTCCATGTGAACGAGGGGAATTTCCGATCCCCTGCTTTCCACCTTCCCCGCGACTTGGGTGCTGCGATTGGTCGAGTCCATGTTGTATTCTCCTCCTCTAAATCTTACGAATCCGAAAGACCTCTGGTTCAAAAAACAGGAATTAGGAATCAGGAGTTAAGAAATAGCCAAGCATTCTATCGCGTGCCTGCGCCGGCCCTAATCCCCAATTCCTAATCCCTAGTTTAGCTGAATTCTATCGAACGCGTCCCACCTCGACATGTCGGAAAGGATGACTTCGTCACCCTCTTTCAAGCCGTCCTTGATCTCAATGGTGTTCACTGAGCTTCGTCCCAACTTGACCGGGACTCGAATCGCTTCCTTGCCGCCGTTGGTCGTCTTGAAAAGCGTGATGGTGCTGTCCGGCTGGCCGAAAGTCGGTCGTCCCACGTAAAGCACGTTTTCCAGCCGTTCCAGCTCAATGGTGCCGTCGACGCTCAGGTCGGGGTAGGCGCCCTCCGGCAGTGGGCCGTCCAAGGCGCAATCGACCGTCACGGTGCCGTTGACGGACGAGGGATCAATGCGAATGACGTGGCCGGGAATAATGCCGTTGTGCGTGTCGATGGTCGCCTTCTGGCCAATCCGGACATCCTTCACTTGAGTCTCAGCGATTTTGACTTCGGCTTTCAGATTCTTGGGCTGCGACACACGGGCAATGTTCGTTCCCGCCGTAACCCGCTGCCCGACTTCCACCGGCAAGAGCTGAAGCACGCCATCGAGACCGGCGCGTACGTTGAGCAGGTCCACTTGGCTGCGTTTCAGCTCATAGAGCGCCCGCAGTTGGTCAATCTTGGCTTGCTGAGCCGCCAACTGCGCCTTTTCATTTTCGGCGTCCGTGCTCAGCCGCTTTTGCTCAATGTCATTGCGAGTGATCAAGGAATCCGATTTCACTTGATCGAGCTGCACCGTTAGGTTCGAAACCAAGCCACTTTCGGCCAGCTTCTGATCGACTTCCAACTGAAGTTTGGCTTGCCGATAATCAGCGCCGACGGTGGCCGCGGTCGACCGCTGGTCGAGCAACGCAGTTTCCAGCTTCACCTTCAAGCTGTCGTGGTCGGCTAGCGCGGCTTTCATCTGATACTCCGCGTCTACGGCGGACTGCTGTAATTCCGGGTTGCTCATTTCGACCAAGATGGTGTCCGCCTTCACTGGCGTGCCGGGAAGTACCAGCCGCTTATCGATGCGGCCGTCTGTGGCCGCGGGAATCCAACGGATTTCGACGGGAACCAGTGTGCCCAAGCCGCGCACTTCACGAAGCATCGAGCCTCGCTTGACCGTGTCGCGCCAAACGGTGCCGGAATCGACCGACGGCGCCGCCATCTTCAACTTCGAAAGCCCGATGGTAGCGGCAGTGACTGTCACCACCACTGCCGCGCCGTAGATCGCTCGGCGAATTCGTTTCTGGCGCAACGCTTGGGGTCGAGGAACATCCATGACTTACCTTCCAGAGGCAACTGCCGTGCCATTGACTTGCTGGCTTTATTCTACTCATAGCACGAGGGTTAATCAACCGCAAGTTCGCCTCCGTCCTCGATTCTTGCCCGATTGTGGGACTTGACTTTCCCAAAATCGGACACGAGCCTTCAAAGCCAGTGGCGAGTGGCAAGTAATTTCGGATTGACGATTCTCGATTGCCAATATATGAGGGAAGAGTCCGCTGTCTTTCAATCGCCAATCGACAGTCGAAAATCGGCAATCAGTTGCTCGCCACGTGCCACTCGCCGCTCTCTTTCTAGCCACCAGCCACTGACCACCAACCACTGCCACATTTGACGGTGGTACTCGAGAATTGTCACGTCAGGCGTTGCCAACCACCAACCAACTGTCGGGTAGGCTGGGCTTTCGATGCTACACTGGTCATGCCCGGATGCTGAGTCCAGGCAGGGATTCGGCGAGGTTTGCTTTGACCAGGATGGCTGTAGAGGAAAATGCCAAGCCACGGACAAGACATCAAGATTAAGATGTCACTCCGGACGGAGCGTGGCGCAGAGACCGATCTGCTTACCGATGCAAGACCCTGGCACGGTCGGCTGAGGCCATCGACATGGGTGGATCGCCAAACGCGGCAGTGATGGGCAAGACCGAGAAGCAAGAGAACATTTGGAAGCTCCTGCCTCACATCTGGTCGCTCATCCGGCCGCGGCGCTGGCTGCTGGCGTTTGGGTTCGTTCTGATGGCGGTTAACCGGGTGTGCGGTCTCGTCTTGCCCGCCTCCACGAAGTATTTGGTTGACGACGTTCTGGGCAAGAAGCACGTTCAGCTCTTATATCCGTTGCTGGGCGCAGTGGTCGGTGCGACTATGATTCAAGCCGTCACGTCCTTCGCGCTCACCCAGCTTCTCTCGAAGGCCGCGCAGCGCATGATCGCCGATCTCCGCCGCCAGGTGCAGGCGCACATCGGGCGCTTGCCGGTCTCATTCTACGACGCGAACAAGACGGGCGCGCTCGTCTCACGCATTATGACGGACGTGGAGGGTGTGCGAAATCTCCTCGGCACCGGACTGGTTGAGTTCGCCGGCGGGCTAATGACGGCCACTTTCGCGTTCGTGGTGCTGATGAGGATCAGCACCTTTATGACGTTGCTCGCGTTCGTGGTGCTGGGCGTTTTTGGGTATGCGCTCCAGAAGGCTTTCGCCACCATTCGCCCCATCTTCCGCGCGCGAGGCAAGATCAACGCCGAAGTGACGGGCCGCCTCGCGGAGTCACTGGGCGGGGTGCGCGTGGTGAAGGGCTATCACGCCGAAGCGCGGGAGGAAAGGGTCTTCGCGTCAGGAGTGGAACGGCTTCTCCAGAATGTCCTCAAGACGCTCACCGCCATGTCGGTGATGAGTCTTTCGTCGACAACACTGATGGGGCTGGTCAGCGCCCTCATCATGTACCTTGGCGCGCGCCAAATTCTCGCCGGCACTATGACGCTCGGGACATTTCTCACTTACACCATTTTCCTAGCCCTGTTGGTGGCGCCGGTGTTCCAGATCGTTCAAATCGGAACCCAGCTTACGGAAGCGGTGGCGGGGCTCGAGCGAACGCGGGAGATTTTGGGTGAGCGTCCCGAAGACGACTATCCGCGGCGCTCGCAAGTGCTTGGCGCCATCCGCGGCGAAGTGGATTTTGAAGATGTGTCTTTTGCCTACGACACGGGCAAGAGCGTCCTCCACGAAATTTCTTTTCGCTCTGAGCCCGGGACGGTTACGGCTCTCGTCGGCCCGTCCGGCGCGGGCAAGTCGACGGTGATCGGGCTGATCGCGGCGTTTTATACGCCCACTTCAGGCACGCTGCGCGTGGATGGCGTCGACCTCTCGACCGTCCGCCTTGATTCCTATCGCACTCGACTCGGCATCGTGCTTCAGGACACTTTCCTTTTCGACGGCACGATTCGCGAAAACGTCGCCTTTTCGCGTCCCGACGCGAGCGAAGAACAAATCCTCGCGGCCTGCCGCATCGCGCGGGTCGACGAATTCGCAGAGACATTCGAGAAGAACTATGACACCGTGGTAGGTGAACGCGGCGTCAGACTTTCCGGCGGGCAGAAGCAACGCGTCTCCATCGCCCGCGCCATCCTAGCCGATCCGAGAATTCTGATTCTCGACGAAGCCACTTCGAGTCTCGATTCCGAATCGGAGGCGATGATTCAGGAAGGCCTCTCCTACTTGATGCAGGGACGCACGACATTCGTCATCGCCCACCGCCTCTCCACCATTCGCCGCGCCGACCAGATCCTGGTGATGAATTCAGGACGCATCGTCGAACGCGGAACGCACGAGTTGCTTTACGCCGCTCAGGGCCGGTACTACGAGCTCTACACGAAGCAGCACGGCGTGGAGGCGAACCTTTTCCTCGCGCCCGGCGAGGCCGATAAGGTTGAGAGCACTGAGCGGGAAACCGCAGCGGTCGCTGTCGAGGACCGGAATTCGTCCATGCCCGATCCAGTGCGATTGCTCCGCGGTAAGGCGCAGTGAGATCGGGAAAAGTCCAAGGTCAAAAGGCAAAGCTAACATGCTCTTTGACCTTTAACTTTTGACCTTTGACATGTTGTTCCCTGGGTGAAAGAGGCCGGGCTGCTGGAAGGAATCCCCGGATTTCTGGTGTACACTCACCGTGGGCTGTTGCACAATCTCGATGCAATGCTAGCGCTTAAGGAGTATGTGAAATGAAGATCGCGACCTTTGCCAAACTGTTTGACCATTCCATGATTCGCCCCGATGCGAGGAAGGAGGACGTGGTCAAGTTTGCGCAGACCGCTGCTCATCTCAAGACCGCCACACTCACTGTGCAGCCGCACTATATTCGGCTGGCTGCCGAGCTGTTGAAAGGCTCCGGAGTTCTCGTCGGGACGGTCGTGGGTTTTCCACAGGGGAACGAAACGCCGGCCATGAAGGAATTCCAGGCCAAAACCGCGCTCGATCTCGGCGCGCAAGAGTTCGATATGGTGATGAACATTCCGGCACTGAAGAATTGCGAGAAGGAAATCTTCATCGCCGATATCGCGGGCGTAGTCAAGGCGGCCAACGGCGCGGTGGTGAAAGTCATCCTTGAGAATTGCTTCCTGACTCAAGAGGAAAAAAAGCGAGCCTGCCAATGGATCGTCGAAGCGGGAGCACATTTTGTGAAGACCTCCACCGCTTACGCCAGCGGAGGCGCGACCCTGGATGATGTCCGCCTTATGTCCGAGGCCGTGAAAGGAACCAACTGCCAGGTGAAAGCGGCGGGCGGAGTCCGCGAATTGCCGGAGATTCTGGAATTCCTCAAAGCCGGTGCGCGCCGGTTCGGCTCAACCCGAACTGACCAATTCTTGCGCGCCTTTCACGAGCTTCCGCCAGAGAAGCGCGAAGAGTTCGGGGAGTTTCTGGCTGACTGCGCGGCGTGAGCGGGTTGGCGCCTCTCGACATTCATTGCCGAGAATCGATTTGTAGTGTCGCCAGTTCAATGCCATCCACAGGGTCGCTTGAACCGCGTGACGATCTCGCCACAACCACGATGACATCCTCAACTAAACCCGCTCGCCGGCGCTGGCTCATTGCCATTGGGGTGCTGGGTCTCCTAGCTGCGTTGGCCGTTCGAGTTGTGGTGGGATTCGGGCGCTGGCTCGTGGTCTCTGATCCTCTTGAGCCCGCGCGCGCCATTGTGCTGCTGAGGGGAGAGGTTCCGTATCGGGCCGAGGAAACCGCCAGAATCTACCGGCAGGGACTGGCCCCGGAAGTTTGGATGGCTCCGGATCTGCGCAACCCAGAGATGGACCGCCTCGGCATTGCCTACACGCCGGAAGAGGTTTACGACGAAGCCGTTCTGACGAAGCTGGGTGTGCCAAAGTCAGCCATCCGCCTGATGCCCAACGCCACGCAGAATACCGAAGAAGAAGAACTCGGCGTTCTCCAGGAACTCAGGCGCGTCGGCGGGGACCGAGTGATCTTGGTGACCTCGAAGTACCACACCCGCCGCGTGAGGCTGGTCTGGCATAATCTCGCAGGCAATTCTCCGCGCGCCATAGTTCGCGGCGCGAGCGACCAGCCCTTTGATGCCGATCATTGGTGGCGCAACGCCGATGACGTGAAGGTGGTCGGGCACGAATTCTTCGGACTTCTCAACACTTGGGCGGGATATCCGATTCGGCAGCGACAAACGGACTGAGCTTGCTCTACTCCTTTCGCCCGGAGGTTGTCTCCATGAGCCTGTCGCCAGACTCGTTCAAGATCATCCGCGCTGCGCGGACTCGCAGATGGCCACATCCTCGTGCTGAATCCTCTCTCCGACCTCGACGCTCTGCCGGTTGCGCTCGAGGCTCTGTTCGCTGACATCGCGAAAATAGAAATCGAGAATCGCCAGCCTGCGGCCCACCGATCTCCATCGCGGCAACCGGTCCCTCAGCCGACGGATTCCGTGGCTCTTGTGCTCAAGGGTGACGCCCGCAGCACTTTTTGAACTTTTTCCCGCTCCCGCAAGGGCAAGGCTCATTCCGTCCCACCTTAGCTTGAGTTCGGCGATACGGAATCGGGGAATCCAGGTCTGACAGCAGAGTTGGCAGGAAGCTGCCTGCGTCGTCGTCCTGCTCCTGTTCGTCATCTTCCCATTCCTCTTGGTCTTCTTCGAAGCACGCCCACCAGGCCATTTCGTCGACGACATTCGTGATCAATGCGTTCCGGCGCGGTAGTTCCTCCAGAGCTGCCTCGCGGCCCATCGCGATTGCCTCCGGAATTTCCTCCCACGAAACAGAACCTGGATCGATAAGATCCTCATCATAGGCTTGGCGTAGCTCTTTCTCGACCTCCGCTGGGCACAGGTCGGCGCAGGCGCCAGCCAGACCATCCCAAACGTAGCTGGGTGTTCGCTCCAGGGTCTGGAATAAGCGGCCGAAGTAGGCCATCACTTCTTCCCGGCTTCGCTTACCGCAGCCTACCAGCGTCAAGAGGCCGTCCAGCGCGGCGGCACGCACGTATTCATTGGCGTGCTCATTTTCCACCAGCGCCATCATGCCGCTCGGGTCTCCGTCTGAAACCGAAGCCAGGATGCTGGCGAGGTCTTCTGTCACCACATCCCCGGCCAACTCAAACGCCAGCTCGCCAGGCGCAGAAAAGATCTGGACGAGTAAGGGATAGGCTCGCGGTTCCCGGAATTGAGCCAGCAGAAACATCGCGTAAATGTGAATCATGCGGCCGCCATCGTCCGCAAAGGGCTGAGGGTCCCTCGCCACCTCTTCCAGAACTCCCAGAAGCAACGGGGTTATTTCCTCACGATGGGCAACGGCCTCCTCCACGGCGATTCGCGGGAAGTGTCCCTCATTTCGTTCGAACTGCGAAAGGATCTCCTGGATGTCCATCGGGCTTCCTCCAATGCGGCGCGCGCATCCAGCTCACGCCGGCGAGCGTAGCGCCCTCTCCACTTTGCCCCACCCCACTGCCGAGCCCTGGATGGCGCGCAGCACAACTCGGAAAAGAATGACGTACATCATCTGTCGATAAGCGAAACGTTGAGGCAGAAGCCAAACGAGCAGGAGTCGGCTCTCCTGCTTTTCCATCAGGAACGCCAGCTCACACGCCAGCAGATCAACGCAAGTGAAGATGAGGAAAAACAGAAGTGTGCGTTCGAAATTCGTCGTGCTCACCGCCAGCGCCTGGGGAAAAGGAATCACGGGCCACTTCTCGAGCAATTGAGCGCTGCCCCAGAGAACGAACGATCCGGCAAGCATCAAGTCCACCGTCGGCGAGAACATTGGAAACAGAATCTGGAAGATGAAAATGTTCGGCAGCGCGATCCAACCGAGCGTGCCATAGCGTTTTCGAAACAGCGTGTCGCGGTGTTTCCACACGGTTTGGAGCGTGCCAAAGGTCCACCGAAAGCGCTGGCGCACGAGAGCGCTCCAGGTCTCCGGCGCTTCGGTCCAAGCGATCGCGTCCTCGTCGTAAGCAATGCGGTAGCCCCGGCGAAGGATAGCCAGCGTCAAATCGGCGTCCTCGGCCACGGTGTCGCGCGAAAACCCGCCGCACTCGCGCACCACGCTTGTCCGCCAGGCGCCGATCGCGCCCGGCACCACGGTGATGCAATTGAGAACGTCAAAAGCGCGCCGGTCCAGGTTCTGATTGGTAATGTACTCCAGGGCTTGCCAGCGAGTGAGCAGGTTGTGGCGGTTCCCGACTTTGGCGTTGCCGGCCACCGCGGCCACGCGCGGCTCAGTGAAATGCCGCACGAGGCTGCGCACCGCGTCGGGATGAACCTGCGTGTCAGCGTCGACCATGACCACGAAGTCTGTGGTGATCTCGCTCAAGCCGCGATTGAGCGCCACCGACTTTCCGCTATTCGCCTGCTGAATGATTTTCACCCGCGGCTCGTTGCCGAAGGCTCCCACCAGCTCCTCATAGGTTCGATCCTTCGACCCGTCATCCACTACCAGAACATCCAACTGCGGCCAATTCGAACCCAGCACCGAGGTTACGGTTCGGACGATTACCGCCTCCTCGTTGTAAGCGGGGATCAACACGGTCACGCGCGGCTCAAAGCCCTCAGGCCGCGAAGGCGGTTCGAGCACCAGCTTCTGGTAGGCGGCAAGGATCCCCATCAGAATCAGCCGCCCGCTCACCAGGAAAATGCCGGCGAGAAAAATCCAAGCCACACCGAGGTTCGCGTAGCGCAACGCGTCAAAGACGAACAGGTCCACACGGGCAGCCCAGCGGTCACGCGGATCGAGCGCGGGCATCACCACGTCGCGCGAAGGCACAGCGGCGCCTTTGGCCGCCAGCAAAGCGCGCAGCGGCACAATTTCCTTTCCCTGAGCGCGGACGCGGTCGATGATTTCCGGAAGCGCCTCGACCGTAGCGCTGCGGTCCCCGCCACCGTCGTGCATCAAGACGATGCTGCCGGCAGAAAGCTGGGTCATCACAGCGTCGATGATTTTCCCCCGGTCGCGCGTGAGATAGTCGCTGGTGTCAATGTTGTCGCCCACGGTGAAATATCCGAGTTTTTGGATCACTTCGAGCGGCGCCGCTTCGGCGGGCGTGCTGGGAGCGGCGTCAATGTTATAAGGCGGGCGGAAGAAAACCGTCTTCACGCCCAGGACGCTCTCAAAGAGGCGCTGCGTCAGGTTCAGTTCCCACTCGAGCTCGTTCGAGGGCAATCGCGAAATGTCCGGGTGCGTGAAGGTGTGGTTGCCGATTTCGTGTCCTTCGGCGTAAGCCCGTTGCAACAGATTGGAGTACTTGTCCGCTTGTAAGCCAATGACAAAGAAAACCGCGGGAGCTTGCCTCTGCTTCAGGATGTCCAGGATCTTGGGGGTATAGGCCGGATCAGGGCCGTCATCGAACGACAATACGATTTTGTCAGGCGCCGCTCCGTACATCTGCAAAGTGTAGGGAGCCGGCAGCGAGCCATAACTTGCCGCGGCGATCAGGCCGCTCGAGGGATCGAATTGGATGGACCGCCGGCCTGGCTGCGGCGTTGTGCCCAGCTTCAGCAATTCGCCGCTTCCTTCCTTCTCCAGGTCATAGGGCAGGACCGTCGTCTTCAGCGCTTCGCGATGGGACGCGATGCCGCCTGTTCCGGCGAACAGATCCCAGACGGTGGGATCTTCCGAACCTAAGCGCCAGATCACCTCGCCGGCCACACCGGCGCGGTCCGATTCAAGCACCTGGTTGTAAGTGGATGGCGCATCCAAGAACCAAACGGAGTGGAGGATGTCGTCATCGTCATAGTACTCGTAGTGCGGATTCAGTGAGTCGGCATCGAAACTCACGCTGGAGTCTGATTCCTGCGCCGTCAACAGCGCCTCTTGAAAGGTAATGTCGCGCGCAGGAAGTCTCCTAGCTTTTTCTCCTTTCCCTTTGTCGGCCTTGCCGCCTGCCGTGCTTTTCGGCAAAGACCAGTCATAACCGTACCCGCCGATCCCCACCAGTAGTTTGTCGGGCGGAATCCGCTGAAGCGCGCGGCGGAGGCTTTTTACAAACCAGGGATAAGAAGCGACGGGCCCTGCGGCCGATTGGGAATCGTGCTCGTCGTAGTTCATCAGAATCACGCCGTCCGTGGTCTGGCCATAGAAGCGGTAATCGTAACTTTCGTCCTCAGCCGGCAGCGCGATCAGGACCTTGGCGCTGCTCTTGTGCAGTCGCAACGCAAGCTGCGAGACAAATTTCCTGAACGCAAGCTGGCTGCCATTCGGAATTTCTTCGAAGTCCATGACGACTCCGGGAAACCCTCGCAGGCGGACGTAGTTTTCGAGTTGCAGGAAGAATTTCTCCTGCGCCTTCTGGCTTTCCAGAAACCTTGCCATTTCCCGGCCCTGCCACTTCTCGGTGGCCGCGTCGAAGTTGTTGACCATCGGCATCACGGGCATCTTGATCGCTTCACTGCGAAACCAGTCCAGCACGGGTCCGTCGTCCTCGCGCCGAATCATCCCGTCCGGCGTGGTGACGTGCAGCCACTCCGGGATCAAGAGATCGATCTCTTTGTAGTGCTGGTGCAAGCCCGTAAGGCTCGTCGGATCCCAGGGAACGAAAAAGGCGGCCCGAATGGGCTCCAGCCGCGGTTTGCCAGGCGCTCGTACTTCCAAAAGCTTCCGAGGACGCCGCCCTCGCGTGGGTGCCAGGCGCTGAAGGACCGGGCGCAGCCCATAGCTCGGCGCGCGCGCGATGTAGGTGGGCAGCAATGGCGCTCGGAGAATGGTGACGCCGAAGAGGACCAGCATGATCGCGGTCACCGCCGCGGCCACCGCCGTGACTTGGCGCGTGTGCCGGCGCCGGCGTTGCGTTGGATCGTAGAAGACCGGTCCAGAATTCATTCCGAGGCCAAGGTTATCCTACGGCGATAGATTGTCAATCGCCCGGGCGCGCTAAGGCTCAAATCGTAGGACCGAGCGGCGCTCGGCCGGGCCAACGCCGCCCGCGCTACGGATGTCTCGCCGCCAACGTTCAAATCGGGAATAGTGGCCATATCCGTGAGCGCTATCTATTGATTCTAAACGACATTCCGGCTTTGAACGTAATTTCCGCTTTCCAATTTCCAGTTTCTGCGTCTGCCAATCGGGAATAGTGAACCTCCCTGCACCATTCATATTTCTCGAAAATCGGCCTTTTTTTCTTCGTAACAAATTGAAAAACAATAACTTAACCTCAATGGGTTCGCCTTCGCCAAAAATGCTATATCTTTCAGAATCTAAACATCTTAACCTCAATGGGTTCGGTTGGGTTCGCCTCTCTCCTCCTCGTCCCTCACCGCAGGTTCTTGATTAAATCGCGCGTTTGCTTTCGCGGTCTCCGCCACAGTATGCCTGTATTCCAGGAAATCCCGGATGAGCGCCCCGCGAGACGGGATCCTTGGGTACTTCCTTCTTCCGGGCTTCGCTCCAAAGAGCGATAACCTGGCTTCTACTGCGCTGCGAACCGCCGCCGGGGTGGGCAGAGGTCGCCGCCCCAGGACAGCGGTCAATTCCGTTCGCCACCATTCGTGCCGCATCTGCTTAGTGAGCACGAGAACGTGCATCACTGCTTCGAGCTTCGCGTCCAAGTCGTCCGTCGAGGGCGCGCCCGCACCGACCCAGGCCTGGATTCGGCGCGCTTTTTCCCACCATAGGCGGGCCAGCATTTCCACGGCGGCAAATGTGGCTTTTGCCTTGGGATTAAAGATGGCCATCAGGTCGCGATGCAGGTCGCGGAATTCCCGTGGATCCTGGCCTCGCGCCTGAAGCTGTTTCTCCAGTTCTTCAGAACACAGACTGCGCTCGATGCCATTCAGGGCGGCGCGCCGTTTTCCGGCAACGGTTCTCGGTCCGGTGGATTTGAGCGCATTACGGCGATTGGCAGCAAGGCGCAGAGGGCTGCACCCCGAAGACAGTACCGATGTCGACATGACATTGTTCCTTTTCTGTCCAGGCAGCGGCAGGGCGCTCGCGTCCAGCCTGGTAACTTCAGAATATCCACAGTAGGTTTGAACTTGTCCATAGGGAAAACCCCTAGTTTCTCAGGAAAATCACCCTAGACCGCCCTAGTCAAAATGCGACACTCTGGCGCTGGGAGTCGCAACTAGGTCTAGGTAGGAGCGACCCTCGTGGTCGCTCCCGCCCGGGCGGGACGGGCATCCCGCAGGGCGGGACCCGCCCCTACGTCAAGCCCCCCATCGTCGTCCTCGCGTGGTAACATGCGAACTATGCCCGAGCGGGGGACAACCGACCCAATCGCACTACCGCCGGCATTCCTGGAGGTCGTCGACTCCGACGGCGACCATCGCGAAGTTCGAATCGATTGCTCGCCCTTCCTGATCGGGCGCGGCGCCGAGAGCGGGAATCACCTTCAGCTCTCCGACAAACGCATTTCCCGTTCCTCGGCCGCCGTGGTCTACTCGGACGGCCTTTTCAGCCTTGAGGACCGCGGGCAGCGCCTCGGGGTGTTGGCCAACGGTCAGCGGATCACCTCCCATCCGATCCGCGACGGCGACGTCATCACGTTTGGCGCGACGGAAATGGTCAAGTTGGTCTTCCGCACCAAGCCTGCGGACAAGTCGATCCCCCAGATACTCTCCCGCCTTGAGGAGGCCTCGGCCCTCGAGGGCGGCTCGCGCGACCTGCGCCAGCTCAGTTTGCTGCTCGAAGCCACGAGTCTTTTGCAGTCGCGAATGCCTCTCGAAGAAGTGCTGGCCGCGATGGTCGACCGCGCTATCACGGTCACGGACGCCGATCGGGGATTGCTTCTCGAGGCCGACGCGCGGGGGCAACTTCATCCCTTGTTCGCCCGCCAACGCGGCGCCGTGCCGTTACCTGTCGAAAGCGTCGAGCCGAGCCAGACAGCGATTGCCCGCACCCTTGAGCGGCGGACCAGCGTTGTGGAGGCGGATGTCACTCTGGCCGAGGAAGCCATCCGCAGGGCGGTGAGTGTGGTGGGCCAGCAACTGCGGGCGGTGATGGCCATCCCGCTGATCTCGCAGGCCGCCATGCTATCGTCCCACGCCATCCCGCAGGGCGGGACAGGCGAACTGCTCGGCGTGCTCTACCTGGACAGCCGCCGTCCCACCGCGTTCTCGGCGCTCGAACGACGGATTCTGGAAGCGCTGGCCGTCGAGGCTGCCAGCATCCTCGACAATACGCGATTGGTGAGAAAAGACCGCGAGCGGCAACGGCTGGAGCGCGAGGTTGCCATCGCCCAAGAGATCCAACAGGCGCTGCTGCCGAAAACCTTCGATCCCTTACCCCATCTTCAGGTGACCGGCGTGAACAAATCTTGCCATGAAGTGGGCGGCGACTATTTCGACCTCATTGAGCTCGGCAATCGGCGCACTGCCTTCATGATCGCCGATGTAGCGGGCAAAGGCTTGGGAGCAGCTCTGGTGACGGCCTTGCTGCAAGGCACGTTTTCGGCGCTCACCCTCGGGCAGGAACCGGCTCGCGTCATGACGCATTTCAACCACTTCAGTTGCGCCCGCTCCGAGCTCGGGCGTCCGGTTACGCTCTTTCTCGGCATTCTCGATGCCGACGGCAAACTCGAGTACGCCAACGCCGGCCACCCGCCTCCGCTCCTCATCCGAGGCCGCCGAGTCGAGAGCGCCTTTCACGCCGAGTCCTTGCCGCTCGGCATGTTCGAGGAAGCGGAGTTCAGGACCTTTTTCTCCACACTCGAACCGGGCGACACGCTGGTGCTATTCACTGATGGGATCACCGATGCGCTCAGCCCAGAGCCGGAGCGGTTTCAGATCGAAAGGCTGGAACAAGTCGTGACTGAACACGCGGCGGCGTCCCCCGAAGAGCTTCAGGCCGCGATCTTGAAGGCGGTCGAAGATTTCACCGGCGGAGTCCAGCAAACAGATGACATGACTCTGCTCATCTTGAGATACCTGGGAGCGCAACCGGCTTAATTTCTATCTGCGCTCCTTGTGGCAGAAGCTCCAACACAGAGAATGCTGAGTTAGCTGCGGTCTCTCTGTTGGACGGTTTTAGGCACCGAGGCCACAGAGCTATGGCAGGCGAGGACTACTTTCTGGTCAACTCCACGGCGCAACCGGTTCGGATCGATTCTTTGGCGGCGTCCAGGACTTCAGCCACTTCAACACTCATTCGCGCTGAGACCGGATCCTCGATGGGCTGCTCGTGCTGAATGTGATAGATGAAGTAGGCGACGGCGCTGCTGGTTTCGTGCATGACCAGCCTCAACTCCACCGATTGCCCGTGGGGATTCTCATTTGTCTTGGGAGTGTGAGCGGCGCCATAGAACAACGCCTCGTCGGTCGAGAGAAGGCTTCCCTTGGGACCGAAGACCTCCACTTGCCGTTCTCGATAAGGCAAGTTACGCGAGACGTTAAGGGTGGCCGTCGCGTCCGGATATTGGAGCAGGATCACCGCGTCGTTATCGGTGGCGTTCGCCGGTCCGGCGCTGAGTTCGGGTGCATAAGCGAAGACGCTCGATGGCCGGCCTTTTAGCCAGAGCGCCCAGTCCACGCTGTCGCTCCCCAGCGTTGAAAGGACGCTGCGGCGTTCATCCCCGCCGCTGGCAACGGCCTTCGCCCCAGGTGCGGCGGCGCCAACCGCCGCCGTTCCTTTATTGCCATCTTCATCGCCACTTTCGTCGCCGTCTTGGTCGCCGTACAGCACAGTGATTTTCTGCACCGGGCCGACAGCGCCTCCCAGTACGCGGCCGTAAAGGTCCTGGCTGGCCGCAACCCAGGCGCTCTGGTAGTTCACCATGAGCCTGATCTTGGCGGCGCTCGCCACTGACTCCATCTCTCGCGCCTCGCCTGCGCTCGCGGCCATGGGGCTCTCGAGGGCGAGATCGATCCCTCGTTGGGCGCACTCCCGCACAATTTCCAGGTGATCGGTCGGCGCCTCCGCCAAGACAGCGTCAGGCTTTACTTCATCCAGCATCGTTCGGTAGTCATCGAAGAACTTCACGGAGGTGGGAACCCGTCCTCTGGCTTGGCGCAGCGAGTCCTTATTCGAGTCAGCGATGGCCACCAGTTCCGCCGCCGGCTCCTCTGCAATCTCTTTGAACAGCCGCCGGGAACGATCGCCGTCGAGTCCGACGACGGCCAGGCGGACTATGGGTTTGACACTCTCGAACATCACCGCCTGTGCGAATAGCGGCGCCTCGTACAGAATCTCTGGACGGTCTGGTCCTGCCTTCCAGGTTCTCACGATTTGCATGTCTCGCCAGCTCCAGATTCGACTCGGATCGGACTCAATGGAGGCCGGCGTTGAATCCCAATAACCATTCGGATAAAAGTAGGCGCCCACCACTTGGACCCAGAATGAGAACAACACGGTTGCGACGAAAACCGCGGTGGCGGGCCGGGAAAACCGAATTCGTGGCCAGACCGGAACAAGAAGGAGCGCAAAGAATGGAAGGAGATCGCACAGGTAGCGGGGGCCGTAAACGCCGCCGCCCCACCAAAGGCCCAGGCGCGCGTGGATGACATAGACCGCGAGCATCCCGACGATGAGATACCGCCCCCAGCCGAATAGATTCTCTTTCCAGATTCTCGCCGCGCCCCAGAAAGAAAATACCGTCCATGGCATGTAGACAAAGAGCCCGCGATTGGGGCTCACCAGCAAGCCTGCAAACCCGTGCCACCAGGGAAATCGGGCGGGATTCATGGGACTGTTTTCGGGAAAGGGGACCAGCGGATTGGGGTACGCCCCCAAGAGTCTGCCGAAAAAGTGAACGTTGTAAAAGAGAACGAGAGCGCCGACGGCGGCCAGCGGCGCGCAGAACTGAAACAGGTTCTTGCGATCGCTTCGGGCGAAGTAAACAAAGAAGAGTACAACCAGGACTGCGTACGCCGGTTTATTGGCCGCCGCCAGGGCGAGGGCAAGGCCAACCCCGAAACCATGGCCGGAGGAAGCCGGATCACGCAGGAGCGCCCATAGCAGAATCGCGAAGCTGAGCTCCGTGAATCCCTGCCGCCAGAGCGACTGACTGGAGGTGCTCCAGGTGTTGCTCGCCAGCGCGTACACCAGAGTGATCGCCAGGGCGGCGCGAGGCGCCACTAGTTTTCGCAGGGCCAGATAGAGCACCCCTGCCGACAAGGCTGCAATGAGAGACGCGCTCAATTTCTCCATCGTGTTGATGAGGAATGTCAGCGCGAAAGAGCCTTTGGCGAACGGTGGGTGCTGCACTCGAAGCCACCAGGCGGGCAGGACGTAGAGCGGAGTGATGGTGAGCGGCTCGATAAGCGGGTAAACGGAATAGAGATGGCCGCGCACCGGCGTGACGAAATAGGGGTCGTGCGCGAACCGCCCCTGCATGTAGGGCTCGACCCAATCATCCAGGTACAGATGGCCATCGAGAAGCAAACTGAACGGCAGAACCCGCGCCGGTATGCTGTCGCGGCTGAGGTACCAGCGGAAATTAGAGTTGTAGACCACCAAGAGAAAGAAGGTGAGAACAACACAGGAACGAAGCGGGGACCGTCTCTCGTTTGATTCTTGGGCCATGGCACTCAGCCACCGTCGATCGACCAAGGGGCGCATCTTATCGCTCGCTTCGTGGGGCGTCAACGACGAGAGGAGTGTTCTCTGTGGCCTCCGTGCCCTCGAAGCTTCAATACAGAGGCCGCCGAGCTGCTCCGTGTAATCTGTGTTGAGTCTCTTTTGGCGGGAGGGAACACAAAGGTCTGGTGTGACCGATGCCTCCGCCATTTGCATCCAACCGATGGTAGACGATGGAAATAGATTCTATTCTCAAAAGGCCGACGGTTCGAGCGACCATGGTCCAGGTTGTGATCGTCGCGCTCCTGATCGGCTGGTTCAAGTTTGGCCTGCCCAGAATTCAGAAGGCGCGCGCCGGCTCCGAAACCGCGAAGCGCGAGACCAAAATCACCGAGTTGTTCCAGTCGGTGATTGCCGAAGACCCGGCTCGAGAGGTCGAAGCGCCCGCCGCCCAGGGCACAGCCCAAGCGCACCCGCAGAGGCTGCGCATTACTCCCTCGGCGGCTGATATCGAGCGGGCTCTCGGCGTGCCTGACGCATTTTATGTTGATTTCCGCCAGGGACGACACCTGATTTGGGCCGGCACAAATCATAAGCTCGAAGCCTCGTTTGACCACGGGCGTTTGTACTGTCTCAGAATGGAAGACTCCCGCACCGGCCACGGCGTGCTCGTGTTCGATTCGAGCGCCGAGTGGCATCCGTTCTAATCTAGCTAATCTGGCATCTTATTGTGTGTCTTAATCGGCAGGCGCGGGCTTGGCCCGCAATCAAAGCGCACCTAACAGGACCCGGTGAAGTACGGTCTTTACTTGGCGAGCCTTTGCGGGCTGGGCGCCTGGGCGTGAAAGGCTTCTGTCTTTGCTCGAAGAGCGGGTTCACGCCAAGCCGCCAAGGAAGCGCTCAGACGATGAGGTCGGATAATCGAATCTTCTCCCAATATCTTCGGGAGCCGAGAAGGGATCGCTACTCGATGCGGATATTGCCCGAACCGGTCTCGAGATCCAGCCTTACGCCGCCGCCGCGAGCTTTACCCTGCATGTGCCCGCGGCCGATTGTTCCCTGGACGGTAATGGGAAGGTCGGTGTCGATGTGGCCGGAGCTCGTGTGCGCGTCGAGGTCGAAACCCACCTGTGTTGTGAGACGCACGGTCAGAGTTCCTGACCCGGAATGTAACCGCCACTCGCTGGTCGGCTCGCCCGCGACGGTGATATTCCCGCTTCCGGCGCGCGCGTCCACCCCGCCCTTCACGCCAGTCACCTCCGCGCCGCCGGAGCCGGTTTCGACTCGCACATCGCCGGGCGCGGTCTGTTGCAGGCGAATATTGCCGCTGCCCGTCGTCGCCACGATGCCGCCTGCGATGTCGGCGCCCTCAATCCGGCCGCTGCCCGAATGCATTCGCGCCGGGCCTTTGATCGAGTCGGCCTCGATGTCGCCCGAGCCGGTTTCGAGCTCGGCCTCGTCGCCGATGCCGGAAACCTTGACGCCGCCGGATCCCGAGCGCGCTTTGAGCGGGCCGCGAATGCCGGAGATATTCAAGTGCCCCGACCCCGTGGACGAACTCAATCGAGTTTCGGATGGCACTTGTATTTCGTAGCTGATGGAAATGTTGCGCCGCAGCTCGGGGTCGTCGATATGGCCGATGCGGATCACGTTGCCGCTTTGTTCGATGGGCGGATTGGACTCGAGATAGCGAACCTTACGCTCCGATTCGTCAGAACTCTCGCGCCAGCCGTTGGAGGCGCGAATCATCCCGTGCACGCGCACGGCGCTGGAGTCACCGGTGCGGACCTCAATGTTGCCGGAGCCGGTCGTCACATCCAACTCCACCGCGCCCGTCACCTTCAAGGTGCGATCGAACGAGCCTTCGGCGGAAAAAGCACGCGCCGAGAGATTCATCGCCATGCCCAGGCAGACTATGGCCGAGATGGCAGCCAATCGATGCATGCGAGTCTTCATTTTGCTAATCCTCTCCGACCTCCTGGATGGAGGTCACGCGCCAACTCTGTGAAGCTGGCGTGAAATGGATCTTCGAGTTTCGAATTTCGAGTTTCGATTTTCGACCATGTTCAATCAATTCGAATATCCCCGGATGAAGTGCGAATCGTGAGCGGCGCCCCTCCGCCGCGCAGCTTGCCGTGCACGTCGTGTTTCGTGTCACTGGGCTGGAGCGCCAATTCGTGCCCGATGGAAAAATCTCCAGACCCGGTATGAGCGGAGAGGTCGTAGCCGACCTGCGCCGCCAGGCGCACCGCAACGTCGCCCGATTGGGTTTCCACTTCGATTCCGCTGTTTCCTGACTCTTCGAGTTCCACGTCGCCGCTCGATGTGTGAGCGCGGACGCTCTCCCGCACGGATCGGACGCGAAGGTCGCCGGAGCCGCTGGTGAACTCAACAGGCCCACGGATGCCCTCGACGCTCAGATCGCCCGCGCCGGTCGTGAAGGTCAACTTGGTGTTCGCAGGAACCGTGAGCTCGTACAACAGATTCGCGTGTCGAAGCAATTCCGGATTCCCCAACCGATCGATCGAGATGTGATTGCCCTCCTGATGCACAGGAAGGTTCGACTCGGCATACTGCGCGGCACTCTCGACCGCGTCAGCGCTATCAGAATCGTTCTGGGCCTTCACAATGCATCGAATGAAGACCTTCCCGTCCTCCCCGGCCCGCACGGAGAGGTCTTCCGAGGCGGTCCGAGCTTCGATTTCGACCGCGCCGTTCACCTTCAAGGTCCGCTCGATCGTCTTTTGCGCGAGCGCATCGACGCTCAACAGACTCATTCCCGGTCCCAGAATGGCCGCCGCCAACAACTCTCTCTGCCATTGCGAAAAAACGCGCATCTCATTGACCTCCTTCTTCTCGTCCATGGTCTCCCTTGGGGTTCACTTTTCAGGCCGATTGTGTGACGGTTGAAAGGTGAATTTCGTTAGCAACATTCTCGAAAGCTGTCAGCCATCAGCTATCAGCCGTCAGCGAACCCTCTTGCTGATCGCTGAGAGCCGATGGCTGAAAGCTTGTTCCAAATCGTCAATCGAAAATCGGCAATCATTCGTACCGCAACGCTTCCACGGGATTAAAGCGGGAAGCGCGAAACGCCGGCACGAGGCCGCTGATGGTTCCCACCAACACCAGAATTGCCGTGGAGAGCATCACGGTGGAAAAGGAAATATCGAGGTGAATGTCGCGCCGGCCGGAGGTGTCTTCAAAGCCTTCGCCCAGCAAGGGCAGCGTGCCGATCAGGTGGCTGAGGATGTAGGAAAAAGCGATGCCGATGATTCCCCCGATCAGCGTCAGCACCAGAGCCTCGGAAAGGAACTGGGCTCTGATGTGTCGCCGCCGAGCGCCGACCGCCCGTCGCAGGCCAATCTCGCGAATGCGCTCGTCCACGCTCACCAGCATAATGTTCATTACGCCCACGCCGCCGATGCCGAGGGTCAGTGCGCCGATGAAGGTCAGCAAAACCTCGAGGCCGATTGACAGGGCGTCGATGATGGGGCGAAACTCCTGCCGGCCAAACATCTGGATGGACCGTTCGTCGGTGGGCGAGAATCGTTGCCGTTTGGCGACCGTGGCGCGCACCTGGTTCATCGCTTGTTTCTCAAACCTCGGCGAGATGGGCGCGAATACCAGCACGCTGGCGTAACGAGTGTTCCAAAGATCGCTCGCTGCGGTGTAGGGGATCCAGGCGGACTCGTCGTCCATGGTAAAATAACCGCTGAAATTCAGCTTGCGGTCCATGACTCCGACCACGGTGAAGCGCATTCCACCGATAGTAACCATTTCACCGGCCGCCGGCCGCCCGCCAAAAAGCTTCTCGCGCAACCGGCCTCCCAGAAATACCAAACGCCGGCGCTCCAAGATGTCTTCCGGGCTGATCCAGCGGCCCTCCAAAGCGACTTGGTTGCGCATCTCGCCATATTCCGGATAGACGCCTCGAATGGCGGTCGAAACCAACGTGTCGCCATGAACGATAGGCAGCCAGCGGACCGTCTCCAGGCTCAACTGCTTGACGAGTGAACATTCCGCGCGAATCAGGTCCGCGTCCTCCTGTTCGAAGACCACGCGCTTGCCGGCACGCTCACCGCCAGCCTGCTCGCTCGTGGAGCCCGGCCAACAAATGACAGCGTCTCGCCCAAAGGCCTCGAAAGCTTCCACCATCACGGAGCGGAAACTGCCGCCGTAGGCAATCAGGAGCGTAACCGCCACGATGCCCCACACGATGCCGAGCATGGTGAGGAAACTGCGCAACGGTTGCCGCCGTAAGGAAGTCCAGGCTTGAATCATGACTTCTCGAAGCATGATAAGTTCTCAGTTCTCAGTTTTCAGTTCTCAGCGTCCCAGAATCTCTAAGTTTCGCGATAAAAGACGATAGCATTCGTTTCAACTCCACCGCGCGATTGTCCAAGGGCTTGTACTCGGCGTCGAGAAGAAGGCCTAGGTCGTGTGCGAGCAGCAAATGATACTCAAGTTCGCTCGCCGAGCCTGCTTCGATCTGCAGATACCTTCCGAGTTCGGCTTTCCCGCCTCTTCCACATCCTTCGGCGATATTGGCGGGGATTGAAGCGCAGGCGCGGCGGATTTGGCTGGTCAATCCATATAGCTCATCTTTAGGAAACCGCACCGTGGCCTTGTAGACGGCGAGTGTCAATTCGTGGCCTTTCTCCCATACCTTCAGAGTTTTGAAGTTCTGCAATTCGGCCTCCCTGCCATTGAAACCTTGAGCGTTCTTACTGACGACTGAAAACTGACGACTGATAACTTCTTTTATCCGCCCGGTTCATACCTCAGTGCCACAATGGGATCGACCGACGCGGCCTTGCTCGCCGGGTACATCGCCGCCAGCAAGGCCACCGTCCCGAGCAGAACAAACGATACCGTCGCTGACTGCCACGTCGGCAGCAGGCCGGCAAAATACATGGGCATGGGCAGCGAGTTCACCAAGGCGCAGACTCCGTAGGCGACGCCCATGCCGATGCCGCCGCTCAAGAACACCACGATGAGCGTTTCAATGAAGAATTGCCGCAGCACAACTCGCGTGCTGGCGCCCACAGCCTTGCGCACGCCGATCTCTTTCGTCCGCTCTTTCACCGCCACCAGCATCACGTTCATCACGCCGATGCCGCCGAGAAAGAGGCTCACCAAGCCGACCGCTCCGAGGAAATACTTCATGCCATCCGACATGGCTCGAAACGCCTTGGTCTCTTCGTAGGTATCCCAAATGCTGGCGGCTTCCTTATCGTGGGGATCGAACTCGTGCAAATGGGCAAGCGCGCGGCGGACTTGCCATATGCAGGCATCGTGGTCCTCTTCCGACTTGGGCGTGACCAGCAGGCGATCGATGCTGTGCGGCGGCGAGGGCGGTTTATTGGGAAAATCCTGCATCATGACGCTGAACGGTATAAAGATCTTCTGCACATCAAACCCATCGTAGCTGGAGTCCTGGTCCTTGGGCCTCATCACTCCAATCACGGTGTAAGGAAAGTCGCCGATGTGGATGGTCTCACCCACGGCGGGGCGAGTGGCGAAGAGCTGCTTCTTGGCGTCGCTGCCCAGTACCGCGACGCGGCGCGCGCTGGCCACGTCATCGTCGTTGTAAAATCGCCCCTCGGAAACAGGGATGGTGCGAATCTGGGCGAATGGCGGCAGTGACCCTGCCACCGTCAGCGTGCCACTGTTATAGAGGCTGCGCACGGCGACGCCATTGCCGATTTCGGGCAAAACGTAGGCGCAGGAGGGAGATTGTTCGCCCACGAAAATGTGGTCAGTGTCCGTCCATCGAATAGCGCGGCCGGCGCGCACGCCGCCGGCTTGAAGGCTGGTGCGGCCGGCGAACACGATCATGATGTCCTTGCCAAAGTTGGCGGCCACCCGCGCCTGCCCCACGCGCAGACCCTCGCCCGCCGCCACCATCAGGATGATGGAAATAATTCCCCAGGCGATGCCGAACATGGTCAGGAAAGTGCGCAGCTTGTTCTTCCAAAGGGTAGCAACGGTATCGAGGAGGAGATCTTTAAGGACCATGGCTGTCCTTTGTCATTCGTCATTTGTCCCTTGTCTCTCGTCCCTCGCTGGATCTGGCGCAAGTGACAAAGGACCAAGGACAAATGACGTCCCTATTGCAAAACAACCTTGTCTCCTTCTTTCATCCCTTCCAGCAATTCTGTTTTCACCCCGTTCGAGATGCCGAGCTTCGCCGCGAGCTTGCGCTTCCCGTTTTTCTCCTTGGGGTCAGGAACTTCGAGAAAGGTCTTGCGGTCCTTGTCGTAAATGACGGCCGCCTCCGGGACCATCAGCACATTGTGTTTTTCTTCCAAAATGATTTCGGCGTTGGCGCTCATATTGGCCTTCAGCTCGCCGCCGGGATTCTGGATGGACACGCGCACTTCAAAGGTGGTGACGTTTTCTTTCTCCACACCCATGGGAGAAATCTTGGTGACTTTGCCGTTGAACTTCTTGTCTTTGAATGATTCCACCACGATGCGTGCCGGCTGCCCGAGATAGACCTTCCCGATATCGGCCTGGTCCACCTTGCCGAGAACGTAGACGCTCGAGACGTCGCCCAGAGTCATGAGGAGCGTCGCTTGGGAGCCCAGCACGAGAATCGAGCTGACCGCGGAGCCGATCTCGACGTCGCGCGAAAGCACGAGACCATCCATGGGGCTCACGATGGTCGAATTGCGCAGGTCCTGTTCGGCGCTGGCGAGCGCCGCCTCGAATTGCGCCACCTGCGCCTTGGCTTTGGCCACTTCCGCCTGGCTGACCGTGATATTGCGCCTCGCCGAGAGCTGTTTGTTGAGCGCCATCTGATAATTCCGGTCGGCGTCATCGAGAGCGGAAGCGGCGACCAGGCCATCCGCGGCTGCCTTACGATAGCGCTCCGCAGTTGCTCTCAAAAATGGGACATCGGGGCCTTCAGCGTCCACCAGATTGCGCTGATAAGTGGCTTCGGCTGATTGCTGTCCCGCCTGGGCGGCCATCAGGTTGGCGCGCGCCCCATCCACGGCGGACTGCAACTGCTCTTTGTCGAGGTCCACCAGCACCTGACCCTCTTTTACTGTGTCTCCATAGTCCACGTAGATTTTCTTGACGATCCCGCTGGCTTTGGACTTCACTTCCACTTTCGCCAGCGGCTCAATCTTTCCCGTAGCCACCACCGATTTCGCCAGGTCGCCTTTTTCGACTGCGGCGATCTTGGAGGGATCGATTTGATTATTGGGCCGGAGAGCCGCGCCAATGCCAAAAACCCCGCCACCCAGGACTAAGACTACCGACACCAGGATGATCCACCGCCGCCGGCGCTTGCGATTGTTCTTATGATTTTCCGCCATTGGAGTACTCCCTCTCCTTAAGAACGCTGCCGTCCTACCTCGGATTACGCGACAAGTAAGCTAAATGTTCCGCGATTGTTTGGACGGGGAGGAATGGGAAAGGTTAGTGGAGCGCAGCGGCTCCACACTGGCGCTTGAAGCTTAGCACCTTCCTTTTGCAGTTGAGCGGAACCCCTTGCATTCGCTTGAGGGGGGCTTTTGGAGTATCGTGTTGAGCCTGGTAAGAATCCGCCGGGTCGAGCTCCGATGAAGACCAAATCGCTGCTTTTCGCTGTCGTCGCCTTCACCTTCGCCGCGCTTCTGGATGTGGTGAGCCAAACTCTAACACCACTGCCTGCGACGATGCTGCTGACGGTGCGCTGGATCGCGATAGCGGCGTTCACCCTTTACGCCATCACCAAGCGCTCACTTACCGCATGGATTCTGGTGGCGATGTTCATAGGCGCGGCGCTGGGCCACGACTGGCCCCGCGTCGCCGTCAACCTGCGGGTGCTGAGCATGATTTTTCTGCGCCTCATCAAGGTGATCATCGCCCCGCTGCTTTTCTCCACGCTGGTGAGCGGCATCGCCGCGCACGCCGATCTGAAGAAAGTCGGGCGCATGGGCATCAAGGCGATCGTCTACTTCGAAGCGGTCACCACTGTGGCGCTGTTCATCGGTCTAGCCGCCATTAATATCAGCAAGGCCGGGGTAGGCGCAAAGGTGCCGCCGCCCTCCGGCGAAACACTGCCAGTGCAAAAGCTCACGGTGGCGGAAACCATCCTGCATATCTTTCCTGAGAACCTGGCGAAGTCGGTCGCGGAAGGCGAAGTCCTTCAGGTGGTTGTGTTCAGCATCCTCTTTGGCGTTGCGCTGGCCATGGTGCGCGAGGAGCGTCGCCGGCCGCTGCTGAATATTTGCGACAGCCTCGCCGAAACCATGTTCAAGTTCACCAATCTGGTGATGTACCTTGCGCCGGTCGCCGTGGGCGCGGCCATCGCTTACACGGTGGGCTCCACTGGCATGGGTATTTTGGTGAATCTTGCCAAGCTGCTGGCCACGCTCTACGTGGCGTTGTTGATTTTTATTTTTGGAGTGCTCCTGCCGGTCGCCCTCCTGGCGCGGGTCCCGCTGAAGAAGTTTCTGGCGGCCGTGGCGGAGCCGGTGTCCATTGCGTTCGCCACCTCGAGTTCCGAGGCTGCCCTGCCGCGAGCCATGGAAGCGATGGAAGCCATCGGCGTGCCGCGACAAGTGGTGGCGTTCGTGATCCCGACCGGCTACAGCTTTAACCTCGACGGCAGCACGCTCTATCTCTCTCTGGCGTCGATCTTCGTCGCGCAGGCTGCGGGCATGCACTTGAGCCTCGGGCAGCAATTGCTCCTGATGCTGACGCTCATGCTCACCAGCAAGGGCGTCGCAGGAGTCTCGCGGGCGGCGCTCGTCGTGCTTCTCGCGACTGCGGGCTCGTTTGGCTTGCCCACCGAGCCCATCTTTGTCCTGCTCGGCGTCGATCAATTGATGGATATGGCCCGGACTTCGGTGAACGTCCTGGGCAATTGCCTGGCCACGGTCGTGGTCGCGCGTTGGGAGGGCGATTTTGGAAAAGGCCAGCCGTCACCAACCGTACTGGAGGCGGTGAAAGGCTAGGTGCCTTATCTTGTGTCCGCTAAGTTCGGGAATCTCCGAGTCCAGGCCGATTTCTCTGAACAGGGACGCGATCTCAGTGCCCAGCCCGCCAGCGGGAGTTTCTTCTCTTTTGGCGGCATTGCGCAAGATATCTCGCACTTCCTCTTCCACGCTCCCCCCATGCAGCCTTGCACGTCGCTGCAAGCGCGACTTGACCTCAGTCTCAATATTCCGAACAATCAATTGAGCCACCAAGCCTCCTTATTGCTGTCACGATATCGCGAGCGTTGAAGGTGCGTCAACAACTGTGAATCAGTTCTGTCTGTTTAGCCGGATGGCGTTCCGAGATAAGTTCTGGCACAGAAATACTCGTGGCGGTGTCTAAGTCTTTGGGGGCCGGCGCCGTGACTGCCGTAAAACTGAGAAGGGCCGTACTTGTATTGGCGATGGCGACCCTATTGGTTTCCGGCCCATACACCATACTAACGAACGATCCCACAGGGTTTTCAGCCCTTATCGCCGCCGTGTACTTGATTCTGGTCACGTCCTTTCTGTCCCGCCTGCCCGAAGGGTCGGGCGGCGAAGCTCCTCCAACGCCAGCGGTCACGCTTCCCGGCCGAGCACGTTGGCGCGAGAACGTGCGCAGCTCCTTTTGGTGGGCACTTGGCATTTGCATACTTGGGGCGGCGTACGCGTATCTAACCCAGGATTACATTCCGCTTTCGCTGACCGTTGGCGCCGTGCTTTGGGCCGCTCTGTTTCTCCTTTCGATCCACACGGTATTTGATGCCCTTGAATTACTCCGGTCCAGAAAGCTCGCGAGGATAATCGGAGGCTCTCCGAAGCGGCGTTCTCGCCTGCGCCGAATCGGGGTTACAATGGGTGCGATGTGCGACCTTGTCCTATTGGTCCAATATTTGTCAGCGGAGAGCGAGTATCCTCCCGGCCCCGGATTTTTCCTCGCCCTTATATTTATTATCTTTTCGCCTTTCTTAGTGATCTACGGAGTTCATCGGCTCTTCCAATTCATACAGTCCCGTAGGGTGCCGCCGCTCTCGTGGCCGCAGAGGAAGCGCTCAAGATGGCACAAAGCAGCGTTATGGTTCCCGACGCTGATCGCAGTTCTGGTGGTGCTATTCCTGCCTCAATCATGTGGGCTGGTTGGTCACCTCCGGTACGGAGCCGCACAGACTCTTTCCCACTTCCGCATTCGCATCCCGTGGAACTGGTGGATGTGGGCAAGATTCAGCCAGATTAATGGCGATGGATCGATCGAGGTACTGTTCGGCCCGGGAATCGCGCAGGTTGGCTTCAGACCTTATCTGAGCGGGCGGCCACCGCTATCCTCTGTTAGCTTCTCGTGGCATGAAAAGACGGCTTGGGACAGACAAACTGATCGGGAAAACGCCAAGGCTCCGCCTAACCGGGAGTTCCACATCGGCGCCGACCGACTGAAATGCTGGGAGCTCCCACTTCAAGATCGGCTGCACCGCCTCGCGAATCCGCCACTGTGGATTGTCGACTGCGCCGCGTCTCGGGTCATGGAGGGCCATGAATTTTCTGCTGGGTTCCTCGGCCAGAAAGGCGACATCCCGAGTTTCTATGAGGCCGTCGCACAGATAACACGAATTGATTAATCACTCCAGCGGCTGCAGAACCTCTCCGACTTCGGCACGCTCAAGAGTGCAAGTGCCACTATTCGTGCCGCAGCGCCACCATCGGGTCCACGCGGGCGGCGCGGTAGGCGGGAATGTAGCAGGCCACCAGTGCGACGGCGACCATCAACGCGGAAACGCTGGCGAAGGTGAGGACGTCATACGACGCGACGCCTACTAGCAAGCTCACCAGGACGCGGCTCACTGCGAGCGCGGCCAGCACACCGATCCCGACCCCGGCGCCCACCAGGATGACGGCTTGGCGGACAACCAGTCGCAGCACGCTGCTGGGCTGCGCGCCCAGTGCCATGCGGATGCCAATCTCGTGTTGGCGTTGGCTGGCCGCGTAGGAAACCACGCCGTAAACTCCCACCACGGCCAACAACAGTCCCAGCGCGCCCAGTGAAGCGGCGAAGCCCGCGCCCACCTTAAAGAGGAAGTACCCATTGGCGCCGGCGACGGCCTGTTCCATAGTCATCACGTCATACACGGGCAGATTCGGATCGAGTTCTCGCACCAGAGCCTCGGCGGGAAGCCTCAGTGACTGAGGTGGCACCGACGTGCGCAATTGCAGGACGTGCATTGATTTGTAGTTCTGCGTTTGGGGCACATAGAAGAAATTTCCAGGCGCGTCCAGCAGACCCTGCACCTTGGCGTCTCGCACCACGCCGACCACGGTCACCCATGAACGCGAACCGCCTTGAGACTCCGACTTAAATGGCCCCTCGGAGCCTTCAGTGCTAAAGCGCTGCCCAACCGCTTCCTGATGCGGCCAAAGCCGCTCGGCCATGGTCTGATTCACGATGGCAACGCGCTGGGAAGCGCTGGTATCGGCGTCGGTAAACGCGCGCCCTTTGATGATCTTCATTCGCATGGTGGAGAAATAGTCCGGGGACACGCAGTTAATGCCGGCTCCCGAGGCGCGTTTGTCCTTTGGGATGGGTTGGCCTTCCGGGTACACGCTGGAGCCGTCTCCGTAGTAGCCCAACGGAATCGAAAATGCCAGGCTCGCCGATTCGACGCCGGGCAGCGCCTTCGCCCGGCTCAACAGCTCGCGGAAGAAAGCCTCGGAGCGCGGCTGATCGTAGCCTTGGAGCTTCGGATCCAGGCTCACGTTCAGGACATGGTGCGGATCGTAGCCCAGGTCGATGGATTCCGCGTTCGTGAGGCTGCGCGTGAAGAGGCCGGCCGCAACGAGCACGATCAGCGAGCCGGCCACCTGCGCCATCACCAACCCGTTGCGAAGCCAGTGCCGCCGAGTGTCCCCAATCAGGCCGCGCCCGCTTTCGCGCAGCGTGTCGTTGAGATTGGTGCGAGAGATGCGCAGCGCCGGCGCGAGTCCGGCTAAGATTCCCGCCGCCAGGGCGACACCTGCCACGTAACTGAACACGCGCCAGTCAAACGTGAAGGCAAGCCGCAGCGCGAAATCGCCGAGCGGGCGCAATTGCTCCAGCCCGCGGATCACCCAGTTTCCGATTAGCGCGCCGCCCACGGCGCCGGCAATCGCCAGGAGAATGCTTTCGGTCAGCATTTGCCGGATCAAGCGCGCGCGGCTGGCGCCCATGGCGGCGCGAACCGCGATCTCCTTTTCGCGTGCCGCCGCCCGCGCCAGCAGGAGATTGGCCACATTAAAGCAGGCCACCAACAGGACGAGGCCGACCATGAGCAGAAAAATCGTAGTCACCAGCGGCATGGAATTCGCCACCGCAGGTTCCGGCCGCGCGAGATGCTCAGGAATGACCCGTGCCATCTGGCCCTGATCGACTTCGGGATACGCCTTTGCCAACCGCTGCGCAATGACGTTCAGAGCTGCTTCGGCGTGCTTGGCACTGACGCCAGGCTTCAAGGTGGCCAGCACACGCAACTCAGTGTCACGCCGATCCGTAAAAAATTCGGAATTCCCGGATTTGATTGCGTACATCCCGATTGGGGCATAGGCGTCAAGCTCAACGATGTTGTAAGGTCCAATAAACTGTTCCGGGACCACGCCAATCACCGTCACCATTTGCCCGTTCAAAGTGACGCTGCGCCCGACCACGCCGGGATCGCCACCGAAGCGCCTTACCCAATAACTGTGGCCGAGTACAACGACGGGGCCTGTTTGCGGTTCGTCGCCTTCACCGGGCGCAATGAGCCGCCCGAGCGCCGGGCGAATTCCGAGCATCGTGAAGAAATTACTCGGCACGTACGCCATGATGAGTCGGTCGGCATGCCCTTGGTAACCGAGTCCGGCCAGAGTGAGGTCGTAAAACGTCATGTCCGTGAAAACGTCGGTGGACTGCTTCCTGTAATCCTGGTAATCAGGGTAGGAGAGCTGGTTCGGATCGGCGTCCGCCTTGTATTGCACGGCCACAACCGTCAGCCGCTCGGCATCCTTTACCGGTAGCGGGCGAAACATGAAGACATTGCCCAGGCTGAAAATCGCCGTGTTGGCTCCGATGCCGAGCGCCAGCGTCATTACGGCGATGCTGGTAAATCCCGGATTCTTCACCAGCATCCGCAAGCCGAACCGAACGTCTTGCCACAGAGTCGCCATCGAAACACCTCCGCCATTTTCAACGTGTCCGACAGTCTTGAAGACTACTACGGTGCGAAAGGGCTCCAAGTTCCCGGGAAGTTAACCGATGGCGAGACAGCGACAGCTCGCTCCCAGGAAAATAGATCTGCCTGTTGATCATATACCTTCTTGCCGATCGTGACATAGCCTCTCGAGGCGACGGGCGAGGGCCAGTGACGCCGGCCGCCTGAAACCTCTCCCGTCACAAGCCAAAGTGACGAACATCACTGCGAAACGCGAACTTGTCTGAGAGGCTCGGCGGACAGCACGCATTCTGGGGCGGGTACTCAAGCGAGGCCAACCGTGCCGCTGTGTGATTGCCAGCGCCTGCTACACGATGTGGCACAGGCGCTCGAAGCACTAAACGAAACTGGGCAGGAGCAAATCCTCTACCTCACCCAGCCACCACTGACCGACGCGGATCAGGATTTCCTGCTCGAAACCCTCGGCCGCGGAAGCATCACCATTTTTTCCAACGATCCCAACGCCAGCGCCTGGCAGGAAACCAAAGTTCCATGCGTCTGGCTGGGAGAGTATCGCGACGGAATCGAGCGTGTGGTCCTCAAAACCATCGAGATTGCTCCTTACCCTCGCATGGCCGGCTGGGAAAGAGAGTCGGTCTCCGAAGCCCTCGTCAGATTGAAAGAAATCCAAGCGAAGACAACGAATTCTGAATAATTCAGCAGCGAGTGGCACGTAGCGAGGGCGGCATAGTCCACGGAACGGGCGCGCGCCCGGATGGCGGGACGAACTGCCGCTTTGATCTCGCGAACTCGCTCGGGCAGGAATGGCGGCCGCGGAACAGGGGTTATCCCTCTAGGGGGCTTGCCAATCGAGCGTGAAGATCTCGGTGCTGCCAAGGTCGCGCGTCATGATCGGCCGATCACCCGGGGCGAGGGAGAGTGACGTGCCGTAGAATCCTGTCGAGTGGAAATCCTTGAGGTCCACGACGCGCTCTGCTTTCCTGTCAGCAGTGCCGAAGCGCATGACGGCGGGATTGCGGCCACCCTGAACATAGTAGACATAGCGATCGTCGTGCGACCAACAAGGCCAGCTAAAGAAGGCGCCCTGGACGACTCCCTCCCACTTCTGGGTGGAGAAATCGAAAAGCGCGAGGCGTGATGAATCGCGGCTTAAAGCCACGAGGTTTCTCCCATCGGGCGACCAGCGAGGTGAGAAGAATCCGTTCGAGTCCGGCACATCTGTCACCGTCTGGGTGTCAAGGTCGAGAATGTGGATGTTCGGACCGGGCAAGGGCGATGTGCCCGAGCCGCCGCTGAAGCAGATCTTCTTGCCGTCCGGGGACCAGTTTGGGTCCGACTTCACCTGGTTCAGGTCCGCAAGCAACTCTTGCGGCTGGCCGCCGCTGGCGGAAAGGCGATACATTCTCGACAACCGCCCAGGCGCCGCAGTGTAATAGAGAAGTTCAGCCCCGTCCGGAGACCAGCGCGGACCCAAGACGTAAGACATCGGTGATTTCGTCATCTCCGGTTGGGTAAGCTGGAGCCGCGCGCTCCCGTCTGCCTTGCTCCGCCAAAGAGCGCCATCGGGAAAAGTCACATACGCCACCCACTGTCCGTCGTTCGAAAACGATACCAACTCTGCCGAGACGCCGGAGAGGAATGGTACGAACTGTTTGCTCCGGTCATCGTACCGGACCACCTCACCTCGTGGCGCCATTCCCAGCGCAAATAAGTGCTTTCCGTCCTTGGAGGGCAAAGCTTCGCTGAATGGAATGGGGCCGCTGGTAAGCAGCACCGGCTGCGTAGAGGCCTGACGCAGCACGCGGCGTCGTTCTGCCAGCGCCCAAATGCCTCCCAGTGCGTAGAAGACGAAATATTTGCCGTCCGTGGTCCACCTGCCGCAGCATTCGTCGGGAGGGTTGTGCCATCCCGGAAACAACGGACGGGTGCTACCCCCCTCCGCCGATACTTCCCACAAGGTCCGCGAAAGCCTTTGCTCATCGAACAACGTAAAGCGGACTTGCTTGCCGTCGGGCGACCAGGCGGGCTTCAGAACCTTGCCCGGAACACTAGCCAGCTTACGCGCCTCGCTTCCATCGTCTTGGGCTACGAACAGGTCACCACCTTGTGTATAGACAACGCGCCGGCCATCCGGCGACCACGCTGCCGATGAGGCGAGAAGGTTGCCGATCCGATGGGGAGAGCCGCCTAGAATGGGCACGCTCCACAGCGAGCCGGGGTTGTAGGTGGTGACCTCTCCAGCCAGGAGATTCGAACCGTCCGGGGAAACGTCGAACGGGTCGAAATGCGGCATGGGCACGCGCGCCGGCTCTCCGCCGCGGATGGCGACTTCGGTAATCCACGATGACGTGCCGGTCCCTTCAGTGAAGTACAGCCGCACGCCGTCCGTGCCCACAAGGTCCTTCATGATACCGTCGTTGGTTATTTGCTGATAGGCCGTCACCTTGGGCGGCGGCAAGGGGCGGAGTCCCACGTAGGCGAAGGCGGCAGCGGCGACGACCGCCACGATCGCAGGAATCCACCAGCGCCGGCGGAGCGCAGACATGGCCCGAGCGACGGCGTCCTCCCGGGCGGCTGCGAAGCGAGCGCCCGCTATACCCAGCGTGTGCCCTGAACTGGTGTCGCGCCGGAGGCGCTTGAGGTCTGCCCGGAGCTCCGCCGCCGACTGATAACGCAGGTCGCGATCCTTCTCCAACGCCGTCAGAATAATTCTCTCGAGCTCCGCTGGCAGCTCGGGGTTCAGTTCGCGGGGTGCCAGAGGCGCCTGGGTGAGGATTGCGGCCAACACGTCCACGGCGGTGTTGCCCGTGAACGGCTGCTGCCGCGTGGCCATCTCGTAGAGCACGCTGCCCAAGCTGAAGAGGTCCGTGCGTGTGTCGAGATCCTCCCCGCGTGCCTGCTCGGGGGACATGTAGGCCACCGTTCCCAGCGCCATACCCGGGCTGGTCAGCGAGTCATCATGGCTGGCGGCCGTTTTCGCCGTGCCTTGGGAAGCCCTGGCGACCGCCTCATGATTGGCGTCTCCCACGGGCAAAGCCTGCGCTGAGTGCCGCGAAGCAGCGCCCGTCTCGCCGTCAGGGGTGAGCTTCGCCAGACCAAAGTCGAGGACCTTGGCTTCGCCCCGCGTGGTCACGAAGATGTTGGCCGGCTTGATGTCCCGGTGGATGATCCTCTTGGCGTGTGCAGCCGCCAGAGCATCGGCAATCTGAACAGCGAGGTCGAGAAGCTGTTCGATCTTCAGCGGCCCGGCTTCGATCAAGCGCCTGAGGGTGCGCCCTTCGAGCAACTCCATCACGATGTAGGGAAGGCCGTCGTGTTCGCCCACGTCGTGGACCACGCAGATGTTCGGATGGCTCAATGCCGACGCTGCCCGCGCCTCACGCTTGAAGCGTTCGAGCGCCTGCGGACTGTGCTCGGGCGACTTTTCGACGTGCCCCTGGGCGGGCCTCGGGACCAGCAGGCTGAGAAACTTCATGGCCACCAAGCGGCCCAGGCGGGTGTCCTCGGCCTTGTACACCACTCCCATGCCGCCACCGCCCAGCTTCTCCAGCAGACGGTAATGCGAAATGGTTTGGCCGGCCAGGAAGGTCGCCGCCGTTGCCTCTTGATCCTGAGCTAACGCTCGCGCCGCCACCTCCAGGGCCGGGGCCTCCAGAAAACGGTCTTCTCCTTGCTCTTGATCCAGCAACGATTCCACTTCGCGCCGGAGGTCTTCATCGCCGGCGCAAGCCTCCTTCAGGAAGGCGCTCCTCTGCCCCTCCTCACGCTCCAGAGCGGCGTGATACAAGCGCCCGATTTTCTGCCAACGCTCAGACTCCAACTGCCTTCTCCTTGCTCAGCTCACGCCGCAGCCAGCTCTTGGCGAACTTCCAGTCGCGCATGACCGTTTCGGGTGAAACCTTCAGCACTTCGGCGGCTTCCTCCACGCTCAAGCCGCCAAAAAAGCGGAGCTCCACCACCTCACTCTTCCGCGGGTCTAATGCCGCCAGAGCTTTCAGGGCATCATCCAGGGCCACCAAATCCGCGCCCGGCGCATCCGCCAGCACCAGCGCTTCCTCCAGCTCCATGGGCCGTGCTTCGCCGCCCCGCTTCAAGGCCTGACGAGAACGGGCCCAATCCACCAGAATTCGCCGCATCACCTGCGCGCTGACTGCAAAGAAATGGGCACGGTTCTGCCAGCTTGGTTTGGCGGAATCGACCAGCCGGAGGTAGGCCTCGTTCAGGAGGGCGCTGGTCTGAAGCGTGTGTCCGGGCCGCTCGCGCGCCATGTAGTGGTGCGCCAGACGGTGCAACTCCTCGTAAACGAGAGGGACGAGGCGCTCCAGCGCGCCTTGCTCTCCTTCGCTCCAAGCCTGCAATAGGCGCGTGATTTGGTGGGCTGACGGTTCCATCCTGCCACCGCCTCCCAGGGTGCGGGCTAAGCGCAGCTTATCACACCCGAGTGTCGTTTTCCACGCGTATCCCGCGCGCTTGCTGCGGCGCTGAAAAAATCTGAGGAAAATCTTTCGGCGGCATGACAGTTCTCGCCTGCCATTTCCGCCTTATAGGGTGAGGGCAACAGAGGTTAGCCCCAGATACCAAAACGGAATAAGGGAGGCACATCATGAACGCGATTCGAACATCTTCGTTGGTTAAGTTCTTAGGGCTGGCAGTGTTGGCAGCCTGCTTCGTCGCGGGACACGCAAATGCACAGGTGTTCCAAGGGAAATTCACCCTGCCGTTCCAGGCTCGCTGGGGCCAAGCGACTTTGCCGGCCGGGGATTATTCTTTCACGCTGGACAGTGTGAGCGCGACTTGCGCGCTCCGCATCTATCGTGGGAGGCAAGGAGTGGGCATGATTGTGGCCCAGGCCCAGGACAAGGCCGACTCCGGCCACGCGAGCTTGACCGTGGTACGGGGCACGGTGCGCGCCTTGGAGCTCCCTGAGATTGGGATCGTCCTTCAGTACTCGCCGCAGCGCCCCAAGCACCTCACGGCGCCCGAGGAGCGGGAACTGGCCCAGATCGTGCCAGTCACAATCACGGGCAAGTGACTACGCTGAATCCTGACGGGGAAAAAAGAGGGCCAGAGCGGCACCCGCTCTGGCCCTTTCCGTTTGGCGCGCGCCCTAATCAAAAAGCGCCTCACTCGTCCCCTTTATCACCTGCTCGGCAAGGGATAGGCGCGCCCATCTCTCCAACCAGTAACTGAAAGTCGAAGCGGCCGTTATCGGTACGCACGCCGGCAGGGCCATCGAAGGTGAGCGCCTTGGGGACGATCTGGGCCGCATGGTTTTTGGCCACCGGTGTCGGCTGATCTTTTGTTCAATTCATCATTCATAATTCATAATTCTTATCCGGGTTCCTGCTTCCTGGCCAGCCCGCCAAGGGCGAAGGAACGTGATCTCCACCTACAGCTCTTTCCCACCTACTACATACAACCTACCACTTACCGCTTTTAGCCCATTCATCATTCGTAATTCATCCCCAACGTTTTGTTGTACTATTGGGTTGTAAGAGGGAGTTTAGGAGGAGGGCGGGTTTCAACGCACTCCAAGGAGACACGGCGCATGACCATCGAACTCAAGCCCGAGCAGCAGCACGTGATCGACCTGGCGATTCAGTCCGGCGCGTATCATGACTCCGATGAAGTGATTGCCACGGCGCTGTCGATGCTAGCCGAGGACATCGAGGATGGGGCCGTGTCAGAAGCGCGCAGCCATGAGCCGCGCTCCACCCTGCGTCGGCCGCGGCGGCGTAACTCCTGCTTAGCCTGACTTGGATAAAACCGGTCACGGCCAGCTTAAGACGATCGAGAAAAGTCGTCAGTAGTCAGTTTTTAGTAAAAGTCATCAGTCATCAGTTGTCAGTAAAAGCGTAGGGCCGAGCGCCTGGGCTGAAAACTGAAAACTGAGCACTGAATACTGAGAACTTACACTCGGCGGCGAGCTGCCTTCGCTGTCCTGGATTTCTTGCCCGCTCGGCGCCGGCGGTTGGCCGGCTGAAGCGCATTGCTAGGCCGAGTGTCTAACGGGACGCTCGTCCGGGCAATCTGCAAGAGAAGGCGCAAGACCTGATTAACTGACGCTGAATCAGTAAACACTCTGGCCAGGTCGGGTTCGAGAAACACGACGTTGGTCCCGGCACGGTAGGCCTGATAATGCTTCCCGCGCACGCCGTGGGAGAAGTCATACTCTGGCCGCATCTCGTCGTTATCGTCGTGGTGAACCTGTTGATTCATACTGTCTCCGTTCTAGGGGAGTCGCCTGACGGGCGCTGATGATCCGAGTTCGCGCTTCGCGTTCAGTCTACGCGACCACGAGCAGGCGCCCGGAAGCCGACCGGCCGATGCTAACAAACCGGAATTCGCCCTGCGAGTGGTGTGGGTCCGCAATGGCAAGTTCGAGCGGATCGCCGAACACGGTCATCGCCTCGGCAAACGTGACGCCATGCTTCGAGATGTTTGATGCCGCCTTGCCGGCATCCCACTCGAACTCCATCCATCGAGTTTACACTACTTCGCTCTCGGTTCAACTTGACCGGGCACCGCTCGCAGAAAACTTGCAGCGGGAGGCGAGTGCTAGCTCCTCACAGTCCCTTTTCCTTCGTGGGCCTTTGTCGCATTTGACCGTCGCCTGCGGATCTCAGGACTGAAGGCTCAGGGCAGGCTAGTGGCACGACCGAGCCGGGCAGCCATTCCCATTCACCCCCGTTTTTCTACACCTCAGGGGCAAAAAACTACACTTCAGCGCTTTTTTGTTGACAACTGCGGGGTTAATGTGTATGCTGGTACCATGGTGGATGGGCGGCAAAGTAAAAAAAACAGCTTTTGTCAGTGGTCCGTTGTCCTCGGCAGGCCCGAGCCTTAGGCAGCGATAGATTCCCGCTTGCGCGGGAATGACAATGTAACCGAAGGGTGAGGCAGGATGAAAGAACGAAACTGGAATGTCCTGTGTTTTCTGTATGATATGGTCTGCGGTTAGCGCCTCTAATCTCGATTTGAGGATCAAGAATCCTACCGGCTGGACAAAAAAGCAAACCCAACCAAACCCATTGAGGTTAAGTCTTGTTGATTCTGAAATATACCAGTCTTTGAATCAAAGCAAACCCATTGGTGCTAAGTTGCGTTTTTTCAATTTCTTACAAGGAAAAAATGGCCGATTTTCGAGAAATATGGATGGAGCACACGCTCACTACTCCCGATTGGCCCGGCCGAAGCGGAAAAGGGAAACTGGAAAATGGAAACTGGAACCCGGGCGAAGGAAATTGGAAAATGGAAAATGGAAACCGGAAGCTGGAAACGGGCACCCGGAGTCTCGGCAAAAAATCCGCTCATTTTCTTCTCTCGCTGGATTAAGATGTCGCAACAATCAAGACTTGGAGGAACGGATATGAAGCGGGCTGGGTGGAGAACTTTCCGGGTGGTGCTTGGTGCGACCGTCGTATTGATGTTGACGTGGATTCCCGCTTTTCCCGAGACCCCGTCGCCCCGCTCCGCGAGGGCGGAGGGACGGGGCGCGGGAATGATCTCGCCCAGCGGGACGGGAATGACGTCTGGCGCCGACGAATCGAAGGATCAACAGTCGAGCGAGTCTTTATTCAAGGGCATGAAGTGGCGCTTGGTAGGGCCGTTTCGCGGCGGACGGGTGCTGGCGGTGGCGGGCGTACCCGGCGATCCCATGACTTACTATTTTGGCGCGGCGGCGGGCGGCGTGTGGAAGTCCACCAACGGCGGCGTCGACTGGACTCCACTATTCGACAAGGAGCCTGTGCAGTCGATTGGCGCCATCGCCGTGGCCGATTCCGATCCCAACATCATCTTTGTCGGCACGGGCGAAGCCTGTATCCGCGGCGACATCTCCTTCGGCGACGGTGTTTACAAATCCCTGGATGCGGGCAGGACCTGGACGAACGTCGGCTTGAAGGACTCGCGCCACATTGGCAAGGTGATTGTCGATCCGCGCAATCCTGATATCGTTTTCGTGGCGGCGCTGGGCCACGCTTATGGACCGAACGCCCAGCGCGGCGTCTTCCGCTCCACCGACGGCGGCAAGACTTGGGAAAAAGTTCTATACAAGGACGAAAAGACTGGAGCCATCGATCTGGAGTTTGATCCCAACAACTCACACGTTCTCTATGCCGCGTTGTGGGAAGCTTTCCGCACTCCCCACAGCCTTTCGAGCGGCGGGCCGGGCAGCGGGCTCTATAAATCGAGCGACGGCGGAACGACGTGGAAGCGTCTGGAGGGCAACGGCCTGCCCAAGGGAATTCTGGGACGAATCGGCATCGCCGTTTCGCGTGCCGACTCGAATCGCGTTTACGCGCAGATTGAGGTGGAAGAAGGCGGACTGTTTCGCTCCGACGACGCGGGCGAAAAATGGACCAAGGTGAACGACGACCATCGTTTTCGCCAGCGCGCCTGGTACTTCACGCACATTTTCGCCGACCCCAAAAGCGTGGACACGATTTACGAGCTGAATACCGGCTTGCTGCGCTCGACCGACGGCGGAAAGAACTTCACGCTACTCGTTGCGCCTCACGGCGATCACCATGCCCTGTGGATCGATCCGGCGAATTCGCAGCGCATGATCAACGGCAACGACGGCGGCGCGACCCTCACCGTCGACGGCGGCAAAAGTTGGACGCGCCAGGACAATCAGCCCACCGCACAGTTCTATCACGTGATCGCCGACAACCGGTTTCCGTACTTCATTTACGGCTCGCAACAGGACCTCGGCACGGTGGCCATTGCCAGCCGCACCGATCACGGCGTGATTGGGCGCGAGGATTGGTATTCGGTGGCGGGCGGTGAGGCGGGCTACATTGCGCCTTCACCTGCCGATGCGAACATCGTCTACGCAGGCGAATACGAAGGCGTGGTCACGCGCTTCGACAAGCGGACCGGCCAGGCGCAAATGATCTCGCCGTGGCCGGAGGTCACCGATGGCATGGGCGCGGCGAGCTTGAAGCACCGCTTTCAATGGACAGCGCCTCTGGTGATTTCTCCCCACGATCCCAACACGCTGTATCACGGCGCCGAAGTGCTGTTCAAAACCACCGACGGCGGCATGAGCTGGACCGCCATCAGCCCGGACCTGACGCGAAACGACAAGACCCGGCAGCAAGTCTCGGGCGGACCTATCACCAAGGACGATACAGGGACCGAATATTACGACACGATCTTCGCTATCGCGGAATCACCGCTTCGGAAAGACCTCATTTGGGTAGGCTCGGATGATGGGCTAGTTCACGTCACGAGGGACGGCGGCAAAACCTGGGCCAATGTTACGCCCAAAGATTTGCCCGAGTGGAGCCGCGTGAGCTTGCTTGATCCGTCGCCGCACGATCCGGCTACCGCCTATCTGGCCATCGATCGCCACCAAAACGACGACCCTCGGCCTTATCTCTACAAGACCAACGACTACGGCAAAACGTGGAACGCCATCAATGAGGGACTTCCCGCGCACATTTACACGCGCGCCGTGTGCGAGGACCCGAAGCGCAAGGGCTTGCTGTTCGTGGGGACAGAGACGGGCGTTTTCGTTTCCTTCGACGACGGCGCGCACTGGCAGCCGCTGCAATTGAATCTGCCCGCGGCGCCTGTCCACGACCTCATTGTGAAAGGTGACGATCTGGTGGTCGCCACTCACGGCCGCGCCTTCTGGATCCTGGACGACATCACGCCGTTGCGTCAATTCAAACCGGAGATCGCGAGCGAGGCGGTCCACCTGTACGAACCGGAGGCGGCGTACCGCCTGCGCGGCGAGTTGGTGGCGCGGCGCGGGCCGGTGGGCGAGAATCCCCCACCCGGCGCGATCGTAGATTACTATTTGAAATCGGCGCCGGCGGAAAAAGAGGAAATCACGCTTGAAATTCTCGACTCTAAAGGTAAGACGATTCGCAAGTACTCCAACCTGAAAAGCAAGCTGGCCGACGAGGCGCCGCCGGAGTGGCCGGATGAGGAAAAGCCCACAGACTTGATCCCCGCCGAGGCCGGTCTCAACCGCTTCAACTGGGACTTGCGTTATGAGCCGCCGACGAGAATTCCAGGAGCGATCTTCGGTGACTACAAACCGGCTGGGCCTCTGGCTCTCCCAGGCCACTATCAGGTGAAGCTGACGGTAAAGGGCCAATCGCAGACCGTGCCGCTCGAAGTCAAGCTCGACCCGCGCGTAAAAGCGTCGGAAGCCGACCTTCAGAAACAGTTCGAGCTGGAGATGAAACTCCGCGAGCGAGTGAACGACGCCCACGCCGCGGTGAACCAGATGCGCGACCTGCGCGTTCAGCTCCAAGGGCTGCGGCAGCGCCTGGCGCATGATCCGCAGGCCAAGGCGATTGTTGCCGCCGCCGAGGCGCTCGACAAGAAGATGACGCCGGTTGAAGAAGAGTTGACGCAGCCCAAGATCAAAAGCTCTGAAGATTCACTGAACTATCCGCTCAAGCTGGATGCCAAGTTGATTGCCTTGGCTGCCGTGGTGGAGAGCGCGGACACCGCTCCAACCAAGCAGTCATACGAATTGCTCGATGCGCTCAGTCGGCAACTCGACGCTCAACTTGCCCGCTGGAAGGAAATTGTCAGTAACGACGTGGCGGCACTGGACGAGATGATCCGGAAGAAGAATATTCCGGTCATCATTCTCTCCACAAGCCCGTCGGCGAGCGAAGCAGGAAAATGAATCCGCAGACGGCGTGAATTTCGCAGATTCGTTGTAGACTGTGAACTGGAGACTTTAATGCGGCGAATTCTATGGCGTGCTGTTTTCCTGTGTGGCGCGACGGCTTGCTTTAGCGGCGCCAGCACTCCGCCGATCGTGACGGCGCGGACCCTGCTCGATAGCGATGCCGCCCATCCCGGCTCGACCGTCGAGGCCGCGGTGGTGGCCCAGATCGCGCCCGGCTACCACATCAACGATCATAAGCCCACGCTTGACTACCTGATTCCTTCGGAATTGAAATTGGAAGCCGTCCCGGAAGTGGCAATTCAGGATGTACTCTACCCCCACGGCAAGCTGGTGAAGTTTGCGTTCGAAGATCAAAGCCTTTCGGTTTACGAGGGCACGCTGGTAGTGAAGGTCCTGCTCAAAGTGGGCGGCACGACGAAACCGGGCGACTACACGCTGAAGGGCAAATTCGCTTACCAGGCCTGCAATGACCACGCCTGCTTGCCCCCAACCAGCGTTCCCGTGGAGGTTGCCGTCAAAGTGGTGCGCGCCGGCGTGCCCGTCAAACGCCTGAACGAGGACGTTCTCAAGAGTGGCCAACTTGAGTGAGCCGGATTCTCCGATATCGGGTCCGATGCGGATCGGACCATCGGAGTCCAAAGATCGGACCACGCGGCCGAGTCGCGGCCCATCACGGGCCTCCGTAATACTGGTTGCCGTCTCGATATCACTGTTGGCGCTGCTGGCGTGGTCGTTAAATCCCCGCCGGCCCAACTTCAAGCCCGCGCCGCTTTATCCGTCCTCCTCGATTTGCGTCAACCCGTCGCGGGCATTCGTTCCATCAAATGTGACCGACATTTCCGCCCCCATCCTGAACACACTCCCCGCGGAAGTGAGAAGCCGTGTGATCCATCGTCTGAATTTCGAGGAATGCACTTGCGGCTGCAAAATGAGCATCGCCTCCTGCCTGTTGTCCAATCCGGACTGCGAGACCGCCCGGCGCTTATTCAAAGAGGTGATCGAGGACGAGAAGAAGAAGGCGAGCAACGCTCAAGGGAAAAAATGAAGGTCGGCGTGGTGTCGGACACGCACGGATTCTTTGATCCCGCCTGGCGCGAGCATCTGGCCGGTGTCGACTGCATTCTGCACGCTGGCGACGTGGATTCACAAAGGAATCGCCCTCATGCGGGAGGGCGCTTCGTCAGATGTTCGGCCGCGCGGTGAAGCCTCGCGACCACGCGCTCGCGGCCCAAGGCGGCCATCACTTCGAACAAGCCGGGAGCCACGGCCTGGCCGGTCAGCGCCACCCTGGTCGCATTAATCAGCACGCCGGCTTTGATCTGCTTGTCTTCCGCCAGCGCGCGCAAGCACTTTTCTGATTCCGCAACTCCGAAGGGCTCCGTCGAAGCCAATCGCGCGCCGAGCACTTCCAGCAATCCCGCGAGCACGGTTGGGGAATCATGCTTCCAGAATTTCTTCTGCGCTTCGGGATCGTAGGTGAAATCGTCGCTGAAGAAAGCGCGGCCGGAAAAGGAAAAGTCGTGCACCGAGCGCGCCCGCGTCTGAAGCAGCCGCGCGGAGGTTTGGAAGCGGGTGCATTCGGCTGCTGCGAAGGCATCCTGCCAGATGCCAGCCGATTTCAATTCCGATTCGACGAGGGGAAACAAGCGATCTGGCGGCAGCCGGCGCAGGTACTCGCTATTCATCCAGGCGAGTTTCTCGGGGTCGAAAACGGCGTTGGATTTGGAGACAGCCGAGAGTTCGAACGTCTGAACCATTTCATCGATTGGAACAATTTCCTTTCCGCCAGGCGGCGTCCAACCCAGCAGCGCCAGGAAATTGACCAGGGCTTCCGGCAAGATGCCTTGCTCGCGGTAGGCGCCCACGGCGGTTGCGCCATGCCGCTTGGAAAGACGCTGCTTGTCCGGCCCCAGGATGAGCGGGAGGTGCGCAAACAAAGGCTGCGGCGCATTCAGCGCGCGGTACATCAGAATTTGCTTGGGCGTGTTGGACAAGTGGTCGGCGCCGCGAATGACGTGGGTGATGCGCATGTCGAAATCATCCGTGACCACGCCGAGGTGATAAGTGGGATGCCCGTCTGACCGGAGCAATACAAAATCTTCGATATCGCGGTTCTCGACTTGAATGTGCCCGAAGACCGCGTCGTCAAAAACCGTTTGCCCGGTTTCAGGCACGCGAAAGCGAAGTGCGCTCGGGCGACCTTCCGAGCGGCGACTCATGACCTCGTCTGCTTCGAGGTTCCGGCACAGGCCGTCATATTTCCACGCGCGCCTTTCGGCTTCGGCCACGGCGCGCCTGGCCTGCAATTCTTCCGGTGTGCAGAAGCAGGGGTAAGCATGGCCGAGGCCCTTAAGCTGAGACGCCAACTCGCGGTAGCGGTCGCGACGTTCGGATTGGCGAAACGGCCCCTCGTCCCATTTCAATCCCAGCCAAGTAAGGCTGTCGAGGATGGCCGTCTCGAGGTCCTGCTTCGAGCGGTCCACGTCCGTGTCCTCGATCCGCAGGATGAAGATTCCGCCGTGATGGCGGGCGAATAGCCAGTTGAAGAGAGCGGTGCGCGCTCCGCCCACATGGAGAAAGCCTGTCGGCGAAGGCGCAAAGCGAACACGTACGTCGGTCATGATGGGTAGCAGATCTCGGCCGCGCTGGAGCCTGAGCGAGAATCACAAGGCGCGGCGGGCTCAGACTCAGCATCGTAAGCGAAATCGGCAAAGAAGGCAAAACGAGAGCGGGACCGATTAGTGTCTCTGGTGACTTTCCTGTGATGCGCCCCTGGGCCCTGGGGGGCTTGGCGGCAAGGAATGGGAGTGCGGTTTTTCCCCACAGGGCTAACGGTGCGAGTCGTGAGGCCTTGCCGCCAAGTGAACTGCGTGACGCGAATTGCGATTGGTTAGTCGCGCCACTCGTGTCCTCTTACCAGTACCTTCGGTAGAATCGTGATCCCACATGAGTATTTTCCTTCCCAAGAGGCGCAGTCTTCGCGTCGCTCGTTCCACGCGCGCCTTAAGACTCCTTCTCCAGCCTTGTCGGACTGGTCTGCGCCAACGGCGCGGCCAAGGGCTGGGCATGATGCGATCCGGCGAAGGCGAGCAAACCGGGCGGCGCGGCAACATGATGCCCATGATCACCGCGCCGCGCCTTCACAGCCTTTTCGCGTCGTGTCGATGGCGCCTTCTTACGGGCCTCGGTCTTTACGTTGTCAGGGGGACGCCCCACCCGCCTGGCGCGCCGCCAAATGACCCCGGCCAGCCTTGACAAAGCCCAAGAATCGGCGCGCCAGTTCGCCAATTCGGTCCGATTGGAGAAGCCGTATCGCCTCCGTGGGAATCAGTTCACGGCCTATCCCCAAGGCTATCGCCCCAGCGACGACAAAACTGGTTGCGTTCTGCTGATTCACGCCCCCGGCGGCGATCAGCGGAATATGAGGGAACATCCTGTGCAGTGGTCCCCTATAGGCTTCACCGCCGATCTGGACGCAGGGAACGACCTTGACGAAACCCGACCTCGCCTCCCAGTGCCGTTCCAACTTGTTCCGCCTAATCCGCGTAAGCCAAGTACCGTTTGACGCTGGGCAGGACAGGAGCGGAATTCACCGCCGCATTAAGTTGGAACGGCACCAGGCGGCCATCATCTCGGTTGGGGTCAGTGCTCCCGGAACCCCGACAATCTCTTCTTGCGCCGCGAACTCGATCACCGCCCGATGGAATCCATCGCCGGTCAAGAACTGCGCTCCCGCATCCAGACACTGGCGCGCGAGCGCCGACGTGACAGGCGCCCTGCCCGAACCCGGCCGCCACCGGATGCACGATACTGTGGGAATTGTGACCAGCGCTCTTTGAGAAGTCAGGACGAGGCAACTGCTGAAGGATGAATTATGAACGATGAATGCAGAAGGGGCAGTTTGCTTCACGACCAGAGTCGTGCTGTCTCTCCACGACTCCAGGCGGAGAAGCCGTGCCGTGTCGCGGCGCGTCTGCCGTCTACTGTCTACCGTTTCTTGCGCTCGCCACTTGCCACTAACCACTTGCCACTGTTCTTAGTGCCACATGCGACCTACCGCATCTCGCGCCTTGGTCCCAAGCTTTGGAATCGCATACATTCTATAGTGCGGAACGCCTGCGCCGTCCGCGAGGAGGGACAAGCTTTTTGCGCTTGGCAACCCAACCGGCTTGGGGTGATTTTTGTTGTGGTATTTTCTCCCCGTCGGACCAGCCGCAAGGCCTCCGGCGGGGTTTTGTTTTTAGGGGAGAGGAAATATGCCTGCCGAGCCTCCTGTTACGGAGGAAACGATGGAGCGAAACAACCGATTGCCGGCCGTGCATCCGGGCGAAATATTCTGGTGGCCCCAGGAATAGGATTGCACGCGGGGACAGCCGAGCATAGACTATGGATCAAGCCGCCAAACTAAAACAGGAACTTGGGCAACCCTCAGCGGAACTCAGAATGGAGGTGCTTCGATGGTGCCCACCACTTCTCTTGACACAAAATCGGTGCCGGCGCCCGATTCGCCCGCTCCGGTCCGGCTGTCGCGCATGGAGAGAGCGCACCCAGTTGTTTGGGCGGCTGTAGTGGGAATCGAGCTGCTGTTGACGCTCGGCCTCGGCCTGCTCAGCGGCCTTGCTGGGGTCGGTGGGGGGCCGGTGACTGCGCAGAACGCGGGATACATTCTCGGCGCAATGCTCGCCCCGTTCCTCATGGCTGGCGTAGGAGTCGGCATCTATTACGCGATTCGCAAGACCCGCCGCACATGGCGCAGGGAAATCCCGACGGTGGTTGGCTGGGCGCTGCTCCTGACCCTGGTGGCCCTCCCAGGAGAATTGCAACGCTCCCCACGATGGCCTGCTGACAAACAGGAGCAGGCACGCCTCACGCTTCAGGCTTACAAAGAAGCTTCCGGAGCGGTGCCGCCTGAACAGTTCTCGAAGGGTGACGTGCAAGCGATCATGCGAGACGCGTTTCGCGATGCCATCCAGTTTCGGCTGCAATATCAGAAGGCGATAGCTCAGTTTCAAACATCCGAAATGAAAAACCTGTACGGCGCGTCGTCATTCCGCGATCGGAGGACGATCCAAGAAACGGTGCGCCAGCTTCGCGACATGGCTACAGTGGAACAACAGTATTCTTCACTCGATCCGATCTACAAGAAAACCGAGCTCCGAATTCAAGAGAAGAACTGGCCGGAGCAATCCAAGCGCGACTTCCTTCAGGGAATGCAAAACACTCTAGCCCAAAACAGCCGGAGCCGCCTTGCGGTTCTCGATACGGAGAAGACATGGATCGACGCGTCTAGCGATCTCTATACTTTTGCTTTGAGCCACCTTCCTGCCATCTCCGTCCGCCAGAATCAGGTGGCGATCAGGGATGCGGCGACGCGCACGACATTTAACGATAAATTGAACGGTGCCGTCGCGCTGCGTCGGAAGGTTGTTGAAGCGAGTAACCGGTACACTCGCGAGCAGGCGGCAAACGCCAGCAAGGCGGGGCTGAACCCTTCCGATCTAGGCTTAAAATAAGTGCGGCGTTCGGCCTTCGGATTTCATTTCAAGCTGGGATGCAAGGCGGGAATCTAATTCACCACCAAGTCACGGAGACGCCAAGCCATTCTTGGCCTTGAGCCTTCGCGGAGACAAACTGTGTCGTGGTGCCTTTGTGGTTCAAAGTGGGAAGTCATGGAACGCGTCGGGCGGGTCGTGCACGTGAAACCACGCGCAGAAGTCTACGCCGGACGGCTTTCTCGGAAGGCGGGACATGAATCACCACGAGCGGGGTATCTACGACACTCATGAAAAGGGCGAAGAAAAAGGCGGTCCCGAAATTTAGGTCCGAGCGTCAGGAGAGGGCGTTCTGGGCCGGGCACAATTCAACCGAGTACCTCGATTGGACCAAAGCCCAGCGGGTTATTCTGCCTAATCTGAAGCCCTCGCTCCGGACGATTTCTCTGCGGCTGCCGGAATCGGTCATCGCTCGGCTCAAGGTGTTGGCCAACAAGCGCGACGTCCCCTATCAGTCGCTGCTCAAAGTCCTTCTGGCCGAGCGGCTGAAACAAGAAGAAGCAACGAGCGGGAACCAGGGAGCTAGAAGTTAGGAGTTAGAAGTTAGGAGTTAGGAATTAGGAAGCTGCGGAAAAACTCCTGGCTGTCATTCCGAGACCGCCCCATTTTCGATTTTCGAGTTTCCAAGCGCACCTGGAATCCGCAGATTGCGTAGATTTCCCAGATTTGCTCTGTGTCCATCTGTTAAATCTGTGGATGCGGCATTCGGCAGGGGGAATCACTCCACCCAGTTCTCGACACGCAGCCCGCGCACCCTTCGAAATTCGCGCACGTTATTCGTGACGAGGGTTAGTCCCAAGCTCATCGCGTGTGCGGCGATCATCAGGTCGTAGGCGCCAATCGGTGTTCCCGCGCGTTCAAGCTCGGTGCGCACGCGCCCGTAATGCTCCGCGACACCGGCGTCGAGCGGCTGGACCGGGATCAAATCTCGAAATTGATCGATCCTGGCCAGGTTGGCTTCCACCCTCTCGCTCTTCCACGCGCCGTAGACCAGTTCAAGGTAGGTCACAATCGACATCCCCACATCCTCCGGTTTCAAATTTTGCAAGCGCGAGAGGACTCCGGCGGGCTTCCGCCTTGAGATATAGATGCAGATGTTGGTGTCCAGCAGGTATTTCACTTCGGTCGCTTCTGCGGTCTCGGTTGTTTGCGTCCGCCCTTTAAGAAGTCGGCAGGGAGCTCGGCCAGTAAGTGGAACGCTCCGGCAAGGTTTCGCGGTCGCTCCCGGAGCACGAGTTCATTGCCTCGACGCTCGATTTGCACTTCTTTGGATCGAAACTTGAATCGGCGTGGAATGCGAACCGCCTGGGAGTTCCCGCTCATGAAGACTTTCGTGGTTGCCATGAGAAAAGTATACACCGCGTGTATATATGAAGGCAAGTGGCGAGTGACCCTTCGACAGGCTCAGGGCAGGCTAAGCGTCAAGCGTCGAGCGGACGGGGCGGTATCAGCTTTCAGTTCTCAGCCCTCTTCTGACTCCTGGCTCCTGTCTCCCGTCTTCTTCTCTCGCCCCTCGTCACCTGTCACTAGCCACTGCAATTGTGACGGTTTCCTCCGTAGGTGGGCGCGAGAACAAGGACGGGCCGTGGCCTTCAAAGACAAGGCTGCCCGACCGGCTTAGTTTGTTTGGTGGTGAGCGGGCGTTGTGCTACGCTAGGGTTTGCTGGCATTCCATGAAGTTGCGGGTATATCTCGACACGTCGGTTTTCAGCGCTCTTTATGATGATCGCGTTGCGAACCGCAAGAGCGAGACCGAGGAATTCTGGGGCAGGCGCGGTCAATTTGAGGTTGCAACCTCAGAGTTGGCTCGGGATGAACTGCAGCAGACGCCAGACCCGGCACGGCGGGCGAACCTTGGAAGGCTGCTCGATGGCGTCACCGTGCACGCGATCTCGGACGAGATGAGGAAGCTCGCGGCCAGGTACGTCCAGGCGGGGACTTTCAGCGCGGTAACGTACAGCGATGCTCTGCACGTCGCGGCCGCCGTCCTGGCTCGGCAGGATGTGCTGGTGTCCTGGAACTTCAAGCATTTGGTTAACCGGCGGCGGCGCGCGCAGATCAATGAGGGCAACATTCACTGGGGCTGCCCACGATCGAGATCGTCGCACCGCCCGAGATATGAGGAGTTGGACCATGCATTATTTCGATTACCAAAGCGCGGCCCGCGAGGCGCAGATCCCGCAGGAGAAGCTGGACGAGCTGAGCCGCATGGTTCGGCAGGAATTTCCAAGCGACGAGATGATGTACGAATTGCACCTGCTGCGCGCGTGTAGAGCGATCCGAGATGGCGTTCTGACCGTGGACGATGCCCTGCGGCCCGAACCTTCACTGCTGACTTCTGGCTCCTGAACTGTTTTTCTACCCCCTAGCCGTCATTCCCGCGCCCCGGTGCCCGAAGCCCAGGGCTTTGGGGCGCAGGACGCAGGCGGGAATCCGCTTCACCACCAAGCCACAGAGACACCAAGCTGCCCCTTCCCACCCTTCTTCAGTCCATTTTCGATTTTCTAGTTTCGAGTTTCGGTTCGCCCATTGAACGGCTCGGGCGGGTCGTGCACGTGAAACCACGCGCAGAAGTCCACGCCGGACGGCTTTCTCGGAACGCGGGACATGAATCACCACGAGCGGGGTATCTACGAGACTCATGAAAAGGGCGAAGAAAAAGGCGGTCCCGAAATTTAGGTCCGAGCGTCAGGAGAGGGCGTTCTGGGCCGGGCACGATTCAAGCGAGTACCTCGATTGGACCAAAGCCCAGCGGGTTATTCTGCCTAATCTGAAGCCCTCGCTCCGGACGATTTCTCTGCGGCTGCCGGAATCGGTCATCGCTCGGCTCAAGGTGTTGGCCAACAAGCGCGACGTTCCCTACCAGTCGTTGCTCAAAGTCCTTTTGACCGAGCGGCTGAAAGAAGAAGAAGTAATGAAGTAATCAGTTTTCGGTTGTCAGTTCTCAGCAGAATCCCTCTATGAGGTTGTTGACTGGAAACTGAATACTGACAGCTGATGACCGTTCTTCTGGCTGACGGGCTGCGCTTCCGCCTTCAACGCCAAAATCGTAATGACCAGATAAGAGCCGCGCACCTCAATGACGGAGGTGTGCGCTTCTCGCTTCTCAAAGGTGACGTAGATCACCGCATTGGCCGGAATCGAGAACTATTGTAGTATTTAAAGATTGAAGGAATGCATGAGACGCGGCCATTCTAAAACCCGCTTTGGGCCCAGTCGGCAAGGCGCTCTGAGCCTCTTTCTGCTGGCTGCGATCGCGGTTCAGCCGCTGAACCTGTCAGGCTCCTGCGCCGCGTGCAAGGCGGGCAGCGCCGCGCCGCAACACGATTGTTGCCCCAAGCCCGAAGGCGCCGCTTCGGCCTCGCGGCCGTCCTGCTGCCTGACCCTTTGCGCTCAGAACCGAAACCCGAATTACCTGGTGAACCCCCGCGACGCGTCTGGCAGCCCCGAGTTGCGCCCAACGGGAGCGCAAACCGTTGTGCCCGCGCTGAGCGTCAGCTTCAACCGGACGAACGCCCATTTCTTCTCGCAAGACATTTCGCCGCCGGTCAATCCCCTGTACCAATCCTGTCTGCTTCGTATCTAGCCATCTCCCTACCCTTAGTGTGATCTGCGCCCAGGCGCTGGAAGCATTCGTGTCCGCGCTGGAGCTGTAGTGGCAGTCGGAGCCTGCTCGCCGCGGCGAGACCGCCGAGGCTGCGGGCGCCAACGGACACGGCAGGAGGCGCTCAGAAAATGCCGCAAGAAGCGTGGCCATTGAAACACCGCAGGAACGAGAACTGGCGATAATGAAAACGAGATTCTATTTTCGACTGGCCTTAATAGCACTGGCGATCCTGATTCCCGCCGTTTTGGTGCGAGCGCAATCAGCACCGTTCCGGTGGCACAGGCACTCTGGCCTGTGCCGAAGGGCCCTGGACCGGTCAATCTGGCAGAGGCAAGAGTGCCTGTGCAACCAGGCTGCATCCGCCACGCCGGCCGCGCCGGAATCTCAAAACGCGGCGGACGCGAAGCCCGACGACCCTTTCGCCGGCGTCACCGCAAAGCCGAGCCCGCAAACAGAGGCCGAGCAGCCCGCGCGCTCCTGGACGCAGAAGTTTTTCGGGGAAAATTTCGGATTCAGGAAAGAGATTTTTTTGCAGGTTGATACGAGCCAGGACGGCGACGTTGCCAGCCGCCAGTCGGTGGGGTTTGAGGCGCTGAAGAAATTCTCCACTGAGACTGCGACCGTGGCGAGCTTCGACTTCCAGGCGCGCCTCGTGCGCCGCGACAATTACATTCCGGCCATCGACGATATGGACGGCCAGCTTCGCCCCGGCTGGGCGTTCGAGTACCACAACCTCTATCTCGATCTTTACAACGTTTTGAATCCGGTTTTGGGCGACGCGCAGCGCGGCAAAGTCATCGGGCGCTTCAATTTTCGCGCCGGACATTTCTACGTTCCCTTCGGCCTCAATCTTCAGACCGACACGCACGGCACCGTGCTGCAACTTTCCAACGAGCGCAACTTCGGCTTTGAGCGCGACTGGTACACGGGCTTCTGGGGCGCCATCAACAAGAGCCTGAACTATGACGTGTACTACCTCGCGGGCTCCGGTTACGACCTGAGATTCAAAGGGCAGAGCGGGCTCGGCGCGCTGCGAATCAGCCTGGCGAACAAGTACAGCTCGCAATACGGACTCGAAGGCGGAGTTTCGATTTTGGGCGGCGGGCGGCTTTCGCCTGACATCGCAGACATGGAACGCAGCCAGAATGCTGCCGCGAATGTTGACGCCAACTGGTCCACCAACCCTGGCGGGTTTGCGCCGAATTCCACAATTCAAACGCTGCGATTCGGCCTCGATGGCCGCTACCGAAAGCCGGTGCCAACGGGCTTGTTGACATTGACCTCCGAGCTGAGCCGAGGCCGCGACAACTCCAGCGCCGTATCGATGCAGCTTTACCAGGCGGAATACCTTCGCGCCTCGCGACGTTGGGGCTTCACGACGCAGTACCGGCGCTTTGGGCAGGAGAAATTGGGAGCGGAGTCCTCGATCATCGGGGAAATCGCCTGGTATTTCCGCAATGATGTGGCCAACTCAAACGTGCACGCGATCAGGCTGAACGTCGAGCGCCAACTGGAGCGAATCACCGGGCGGCCCGGCGTGGTGGTGACGCTGCAATATTACATATATCGATAGGAGGGTGAAATGAAAAGCGTGTCTCTATTCTTAGCAATGGTTGTTCTGGCCGCGCCGCAGCAGGTGTTTGCGGCGATCGGTTGCACGCTGAGCAATCCGGCCGAGGATTTGAAGTATCTCTACCCCGACATGACGACTTACAAAGAGGAGCTCGATGAGTTTCCCCGGCTCAGCGGCGGCGCCGAGCTTTTCAAGGCCCTGCGCGCCCGCCTGGGCAGCGACCTCGATCCGATCTATGAGACGTATGAGACGCCCTACACGGTCTACAGCATCTTCAAAGGCCAGGCCAAAATTGGAATCGTGCATGGCGTGAACGTCCCGGGCAAGGGGGGAGTGATCCAGGTGTTTCTTTCGGTGGACCCGAAGACCGCCGCCATCAGGAGCTTTTTCTTTCAGCGGCTGGAGAGCCCCGCCGCGCGACAGCTCCGTAGTAAGGAATTCCGCAGCCAGTTCGATGGCCTGACGCTGGCCGACTTCTACAAGCACGATTATTTCGCCGCCGTCGAGCCAGGCGCGAAGGCGGACAAGGTGGGCGCCATCAAGCCGCCGGCGCTCGATGCCGCCGGACGCCCTGACTACGACGCCTCGCTGCGCGGCATACGAAAGAATTTAATTCTTCTGGATTTTTTCGTGTACGGCAGAAGGTTTGAACCTTTTTTCGAAAGAGCCCAGCAGGCAGCGAAGCCGGCGAAATCCCCCAAGGCAACGAAAACCGAAAGGAGTGGCTTATGAGAAACATTTTCATTCTCTGCGCGTTGATTCTCGCCCTCGGCGTCGCGCTCGTTTGGCGGGGCACGCGTTCGCCGAGCAAGTTCGGCACATTCACCGGAGCGCCCAAGGCCGAGGTGGCCGACGTTATCAGTCGGCCGCAGGCTTTCCTGCACAAGACGGTCGCCATCGACGGCGATATTCGTGAGCAGTGCGTGACGATGGGCTGCTACTTCTATTTCTTCTTGGGCAAAAACTCGCTGCGAGTCGATTTGCAGGAGATCGCCATGACCGCGCCGCGAAGGAATGGACGCCCGGCGCGCGTTGAGGGCCAGATCGTGCCCTACGGCGACGGGTATGAGTTTGTCGCCAGCGCAGTGGAATTCAAATGAGCCCGGTAGCACAGGCACTCTTGCCTGTGACGAAGGTTTCTGGAGCTGTCAATCTGCCACAGGCAAGAGTGCCTGTGCTACGGCTGAAAGTGAGGAGGAAATTTATGGAGAACGATTTTGAGAAAGATGCGTTCGTGCTGCCGCGATACGTCGCGCTCGCCACCAGGAATCTGCGCCGCAGGCCGGTGCGCACTGCATTGACGGTGGCGGGCGTCGCGCTCGCCGTGGCGGTGGCCGTGGCGCTGGGAGGCTTCACGCTGGGCTACCGCGGCGCCATCGACAAGAGCATCGACATGCTCGGCTTTCAGGTGATGATCATGGCCAAGGGTTGTCCTTACGAGGCGGCCACCATGATGCTGAAAGGCGGCACAGGGCTGCTCTACCTGCCCGCCAACACCTACGACCAGGTGAAGGGCGATCCTGATATCGAAAGCATCACCCCGATATTCATCGGCGTGGCGCAGAAACAGGGTAGCGGCATTCGCGACGACGCATCGTCCAGCAGTTTTTCGGTGATCAGCGGCATCGACGTGCCGAGCTACCTGGTGATGAAACCGTGGGTCACTTTTAAGAAGGGCCCTGGGTACTCCGGCGGCCGGTGGTTCACGCAAGGCAGCAAGGACGAGGTGGTGATTGGGTACGAGGCCGCCGAATACGAGCAACGCAAAGTCGGGGACACGTTCTACGCCTCCATCACGCCCGCGGGAAAGCCCGACCCCGTCATGCACGAGTTCAAAGTGGTTGGCGTGCTGGACCGGACCGGCACGCAGGACGATGGAACAGTCTTCCTGCCCATCGACGTGGCGCGCGAATGCTTCAACCGGCCCACGCAGTTGACCATTCTCGGCATCAAGCTGAAGCAGTTCAACTCATTCAAGATGCGCGAATTTGAAACTCGCTGGCTGAAGCTGCCGGAGGTTCAGGTGGTCGGGCTCCAACAGGTGAAGAACACGCTCGTCAGCCTCGTGGCCACCGCCCAGACCATGATCGCCGCCGTGGCCGCCGTCGCCGTGATCGTGGCGCTGATCGGCGTGATCAACACCATACTGATGAGCGTTTATGAGCGCACGGCGGAGATTGGCATCATGAAGGCCCTCGGCGCGCGGCGGAGCGGCGTCTTCCAACTTATTTGGCTGGAGACGCTCATGATTTGCCTGGCAGGCGCAGTTGCCGGTTCGTTGATGGCCGTGGTGGGCGCGGGGCTGGTTGAAAGGGCGATCAAGGCGCTGGCCGACCTTGGCGTGTCGGGCTCGATCGTGCGCATTACGCCGGGCATTGTTGGCTACGCCGTGCTCGGCGCGGTGATTCTGGGATTCTTCGGCGGACTCTATCCGGCCTGGCGCGCGTCTTCGATGCGTCCGGTTGAAGCGATCAGCAAAGGAGTATAACCATGGAAGATATTCTTATCGCAGCGCATGGACTGAAGCGGTATTACGAGCGCGGAAGCGAGACGGTGAAGGCTCTGGACGGCGTGGATCTGCTTATTCGCGCGGGCGAGATGGTGGCGATTCTCGGCCCGTCCGGCTCGGGTAAGACCACGCTGCTGAATCTTCTCTCTTGCCTCGACGCGCCCACCGGAGGCACGCTCACGGTCGCAGGAAGGTCTGTGGCGGGACTCTCCGAGGATGAATTGGTGGAAGTCCGGCGCGGCGTGCTCGGCTTCATATTCCAAAATTTTTCGTTGCTGCCGACCTTGACGGTTTCAGAAAACGTCGAGCTTCCGCTGATGTTCCTGAACCGCCGCCCCAACCGGCAGAGGACTCGGGAAATCCTGGAGCTGGTCGGGCTCAGCGCGCGCGCCGACCACTTGCCTCGAGAGCTTTCCGGGGGGCAAATGCAACGGGTGGCCATCGCTCGAGCGCTGATGGTGGACCCCAAAATTCTGGTCGCCGATGAGCCGACGGGGAACCTCGATAAGACCACGGGAGAATCCATCATCGCATTATTCAAACGACTCGCCGCAGAAGAAGGGCTGGCGGTCCTTTTGACAACTCACAACACGGTCTTCGGCTATGAGGCAGACCGGGTTATTACACTGGAAGATGGCCGGATCATTAAAGAGGAACAGCCCGCATGCATTTCGGACTGTGCGCTCGAGGGCTAAGAGCGGGTAGCGCACAGTGGTTCTTTAACTGTGCGGCTCGTTCCCGGTAGAAACAGAAACTCGAAGATCGAACATGGCGTGGGCGGAAATTGGAAACTGGAAATTGGAAAATGGCACTCAAGTACAGTGGCGAGTGGCGAGGGGTATGTGGCAAGCGCCGACTCCGACATCGAAACTGGAAAATGGGGCAGGAATTAGGAATTAGGATTTGGGAGTTAGGGAACTTGGGGAAAAGGCTGCGTTGACACGATGGCGAGGTAGCCTTAGACTTGCGGTATGGAAATCCATTTCACACGCGAGCAGGAGGCAAAGCTTTCGCAGATCGCCGCTGAGAAAGGGAAAAATGCTGAGCAGTTGGTGGCCGATGCGGCGCTGCGCCTGCTTCAGGATGACGCCCAGTTTCGTTTGGCGGTTCGAAAGGGTATTGAGCAAGCCGATCGCGGTGAACTGATCGAGGAAGAAGAGATGAACGCGCGCGTCGAGCGGATGTTCAAACCGTGATGCGAATCCGCTGGACTCCCGCAGCAGCAGACGACTTGGGGCACATCAAAGACTACCTGCAGGAACATTCACCGCGCCACGCACAGCCCACTGTGATTGAGCTATACGAAACCATCCAGTCGCTGAAGAAGATGCCGCATCGTGGCCGCGTGGGGCGCGAACCGGGAACGCGCGAATTGGTGTTCGCCGGGCTTCCCTAATCTTGCCGTATACCGCCTCAAAGACCAGTTCATCGAAATCTTTCACATTTACCACGGCGCACAGGCCCGACCCTAATCCAGGCCGTGCCGCGAGGGCCCCCGACGGCACCCACACTTAGCGCCCTTCTGAGCGCGGGCATTCGCTCAGAGGCAGAAATTCGAAACCGGCGCTTGAGAACAGTGGCACGTGGCAAGGGGCATGTGGCAAGCCCGACGGCGCCTGCCGCTGTGGGGCGCGAAATTGACAAAGGCAGAAACTGGAGAGAACGGAAACTGGAAATTGGAAAATGGGAAGAGCAGGAATTAGGAGTTAGGGATTAGGGGAAACCATAGGGACGGGTGGCGAGGGGCAAGTGGCGGGTCGAAATTCGAAAATGGAAATTCGAAACTCGCACTCGAAAACAGTGGCATGTGGCAAGTGGCACTTAGAACAGTGGCGAGTGGCAAGTGGCAAGGTGAAGAAAACCAGCAGACAGTAGACGGCAGGTGGCAGATCGTAGGTAGCAGGTGGGGAATCCAAAACTGAGAACTGATTGTTGACAACTGCCGGGCCGTAACGAGCGCGCGCGAAATCATCTAAGCAACATCCAGGAGGCTGATGAAAAGGTCGGTTGCGCTGTCATTCTGAGCGAAGCGAAGAATCTCAGTATTTTGAGAATCAAACACTTCCGAGAACCTTCGTCGCCTTCGGCTCCTCAGAATGACATTTTTCATCACGCTGATAGTCGTTCATCCACCGGTTAAGTCACGGGTTTGCCGGAACTAGAATTTGACCATGACGCCCAGGCTGAGCGTAGCTTGGCCCCGGCGAAGGTCTGGGAACCAGACGTTGCTGGGCCCGCCGCAGTTCGCCTCCGCGGTTGCGAGGTCCGTTGCCCCGGACGGGGCTCCGGTAATGCAGGCGTATTGGGCGGGAGCACCGTTATTCCCGCCGGGAGGTGTAATTCCGCCCCGGCCCGTCCAATACGGCACATCCGAGTGGCGATACCCGGTTTCCATCCACCACGTGATGTACTGTCTGGGCATCCACTGGAGACCAACCGAGCTATCCCACATGTGGGCCGGTTGGCCGGGATTCTCTGTGAAGTAGGGCGTGCCGGAGACGGCGTCCGCACCATCAATTGGCGGCAGCAAAGTGAGATATCGGCCGGGGTTGTTCATCATGCCTCCGCCGAATGACAGAGCATATTTGTCCTTCGCGAACCAGATCCGGTTGTAGCCCATCCAACCCAGGAAGGCATCCTTGGTTGCCCCGCCGAAGCACCTGAGGCCGCCCCCATACTGGCAGCCCGCATCTCCGGTCAGGGAGAACGCCATCTTGGTAATTCCCGTGCTCTCCGGCTTGTTGTAGTATCTGACCTCGACGCTATCGTCGGTGTGGATGCGCTCGGTGTTCGGAAGCCCCAGGTTATCTTGTCCGTTGCCATAATTGTTGAACACGAGCTTGAGCCACTCCTTGGGCATGTACAGAATCTGACCTCCGAAACCCATGTGGCCGTTGTACCGGTTGTAGGACTGCCATCCGTTGATGATCCAGGGCTCAATCTTGAGCTTGTTAGTGGGAAACCATTGGATTCGCACTCCATTGAAAAACCAGGGTGTGTTCGAGGAAACGAACGACGGCTGGTAAATCCAGTTGTCGAAATTGTAGTAGCTGAAGAGGCCGATGTAGGACACGAAGATTCCAGCATCGACGTTCAAGCCGTGGTTCACGTTGAAGTGATAGCCGCCCCAGGCCTCCGAAACATATTTATAGGCCCCGCGAACATCCCATTGGCCGACCCCGGCGCTGGCGTCATTGCGCGGGGTCGTGGTCGCAAATAAGCCGTCCATAGTCAGGATCCTGCCGCGCACGTTTTGCCAGTGGAAGTCACCGCCGATGCTGATCTGCTCTATCTGAACTTCGCCGGACCGGAACGACTCCGTCGCGCCGCCCATCGAGTGATCCTTCGGCTGATTAAAGTCCTCCATGAAGTGAGTATCGAATCTAACCTCCGGGGTGAAGAATTTCGTGTCCAGCACCGTGTCTTTGTTGCGCGGGGTGCCGTTTAACCAGGTAAAGTCGCCGTATGCGAATGGGGTGAAATTGTCCACTCCCGTGGTGGCCTCGGGGGCCGACAGGGCTTCCGGGAGGCTGGGCGCAGGGGGAGCGGCGGGCTGTGCTGGCTGGGGTATGGCAAACTTGCCGCTGGGTTGTGGTTGCGCGGCGGTCGGAGCTGGGCCTCCAGGCGGGGTCGGAGGCAGCAGCTTGGCCGGTGGCAAGGCAGCAGCCGGATTCAGCGAAGCCAATGAAGGCTCGGTCCCCGGAATTGTCTTGAGGCCTGCCACGGTTTGGCTGGCATCCTTGGATTCCAGAACGGCCAGTCGTCGCTCCAACTGATCCACACGTTCGAGCAATTGCTTCTCCCGCTCGGTGAGCGGTGCGTTGCCCGGCTTCTCGCCTGCCGATTGGCCGTGCGAGTCAGCGGTCAGGGCTTGACCACTCGATCCGCCGGCACGGTTCGGAGCGGCGATAGTGAGATCAACCTGAAGATTCTCTTGCGCCGCCAATTGCAGCGTCGTAACAGAAGAGCTCGCGAGCCCATCCTTGCTGGCCGTCAATTGGTAGTGGCCCGGTTTGAGGTTATCGACTTCGAAGGATCCATCGACGCCGCTCACCACGGTGCGATCGGTGTTTTCTTCGACGCTGTGTACTTTGATTTGCGCTTGCGCCAGCGGCAGTCCGCTGGAGTCGCGTATGACGCCGCGAAGGTCGCCGAAGATCGATGCTCCTGAAGCAGCGGACGACAACGTCAGTGCCAGGAGTGCTGCAAATACACCATGACATTTCGACATTTTGAGAACCCTCCGAACACAAATCACCCAAGGCTGGTGATGGTATCCCGCCACGGCCAGCATGAACTCAGGCTAGAAGACGAGGCGTGAAGAAGGCATGAAGATAATCTAAGGATTTCGTAAAGGGGTGAAATCCAGCCTGAGCGGGCTGCGGCGCGTTCGCCTTTATCCTTCCTCATTGGGTCAAGATCCTTGCTACCCCCGCGTCGTAACACCGAACGCCTTTCATCACTTCTTCGCAAAACTTTTGGCGCTTTGCCGCTGGCTTGATCTGCTGATTGATTGAGCCGACCCATCGACACTAAGGGTCGAAAGGAATTTGCGTCAAATAGATAGTTTCTTGGGGCGAGATAAAACCAGCTTAGCCAAAAAAAATCTTTTGGCGTAGATAAGAAAGACTGATTTGCATTTTTGGTCTCAAGGGGCCCAGATAGGTTTACACTCTAGCGGCGTTTTCATTTCGCAGGCGCAAGCCTGAATCTCAAACACATGGGGGGATGGTTCGAACATGACACCGAAAGAGGTAATGAAGTTCATCAAGGACGAGGGCATCCAGATCGTCGACCTGAAGTTCGTCGATATGCCAGGACTCTGGCAACACTTCTCAATCTCGGCGCGCGAGTTCGAGGAAGAAGTGTTTACGGAAGGCGCCGGATTCGACGGCTCGAGCATCCGCGGCTTTCAGGCCATCAACGAAAGCGACATGCTTTTGATGCCGGACCCGGACGCCACTTTTGTGGATCCCTTCACCGCCGTACCGACGCTGAACATTATCTGCGACGTGCGCGACCCGATAACGGGCGAGTTGTATTCCCGCGATCCGCGTCACGTGGCGAAGAAGGCCGAGGCGCATCTGAAGTCATTGAAAATTGCCGACCGCGCCTATTTTGGCCCCGAAGCCGAGTTCTACATCTTCGATAGCGTCCGCTTTGACCAGTCCTATAATTTCGGGCATTACCACATCGATTCCGAGGAAGGATTCTGGAACAGCGGCAAGGAACAGATCAACGGCGAGCCCAACCGCGGCTACAAGATCCGCTACAAGGAAGGCTACTTCCCCGTCGCACCCATGGACACGCAGCAGGACATTCGGTCCGAGATGATGCTGACCATGGAGCGCATCGGGATGCGCGTCGAGGTCCATCACCACGAGGTCGGCACCGCAGGTCAAACCGAAATCGACATGCGCTTCGACACGCTGACCAAGATGGCCGACAACCTGTTGAAGTACAAATACGTCACCAAGAACGTGGCCAAGAAGCACGGCAAGACGGTCACGTTTATGCCCAAGCCGCTCTTCCAGGACAACGGTTCCGGCATGCACGTGCACCAGAGCTTATGGTCAGGCAAGAAGAATCTCTTTTTTGACAAAGGCGGTTACGCCGGACTCAGCGAGGCGGCGGTGCATTATATCGGTGGCATCCTGAAACACGCGCCGGCGCTCCTGGCGTTCTGCGCGCCCACCACCAATTCCTACCGGCGTCTGGTGCCCGGATATGAAGCGCCGATCAACCTGATTTATTCGCAACGGAACCGCAGCGCCTGCGTGCGAATCCCGATGTATTCGCGCAGCGAAGGTGCGAAGCGGCTGGAGTTTCGGTGCCCTGATGCTTCGGCCAATCCCTATCTCGCATTCAGCGCCATGCTGATGGCCGGCCTGGATGGGATGGCCAACAAAACCAAGCCGCCCGAGCCGATCGATAAGGACTTGTATGAGCTCGAGCCCGAGGAGAAAGCCAAAGTGAAGTCGACGCCGGGCAGCCTGGAGGAAGTCCTGAACGCCTTGGAAAAGGACCACGACTTCCTGCTGAAGGGCGATGTGTTCACTCCCGACTTGATCGAAACCTGGATTGAGTACAAGCGCAAGAAGGAAAACGACGCGGTGCGCCTGCGGCCTCACCCGTGGGAATTCGCGCTCTACTTCGATATTTAGAAATTACGATTGTTCTCTGTTGCAAACGCCGAGAGCTGGTTCGTCCGTATTTCAGTAAGTCAGTACTTCAGTAAGTCAGTTCTTCAGAAACTGACGAGCTGAGGTACTGACGCACCGGTGAACCGTTCACTGACGGCGGACAACAAACCAGCCGCAAACTTGTGCGGACTTCCGGCTCGGGCGCCAATTCATCCCCCCACGACCAGCGACCAAGTCAGGAAGTCCGCTCCAATTCTATCGCTGCTCTCGGCCGTCAGCATTCAGGCATCGGACATGGATTCCCGCTTGCGCGGGAATGACGGCCACAGTCACCCCCGCGAAAGCGGGGGGCCACTGATTGCTGACGGCTGATCGCTGACCGCTTCGCACTTGCCACATGCCACTTTCCACTGCTCTATTCGTACCTCAGCGCCACCATGGGGTCGACCCTGGTGGCTCGGCGAGCCGGGATGTAGCTGGCCAAAAGCGCCACCCCGATGAGGGTTAACGAGACGACCATAAACGTCAGCGAGTCAGCGGGCCCGACGCCGTAGAGCAGGCTCGACAAAAGGCGGGTGAGCGCCAGCGCCCCGGCGAGGCCAATCCCAACGCCCGTCAGCGCGACCCGCGCGCCCCGCCCCATGACCAGCCACATCAGTTCACGCCTCTGCGCTCCGAGCGCGAGACGGATGCCGAGCTCCCGCGTCCGCTGCTCCACGGAATGAGAGATGACGCCGTAAACTCCCACGGCGCCAAGCAACAATGCAATCGTGGCAAAGATTGCGAATAGCCGCATGGTCGATCGGGGCGCCTCCACCGATTCCGAAACCACCGTGCTGAGTGTTTGCACCTCGCTCACCGGCACATCGGCGTTTAATCCTGACACCACCTTCCGCAGCTCAGCGGCTGCACTCGCAGAGTCGTAGGTCGTGCGCAGGACGAGAGTCATCTCCGCGGGTCGCGGCACTCCGGCACGAGCGTTCCCGTACGGCACGAAAATCGCCCCGTCCGCAAACTCGGGAAGCTTGGAAGCGAGGCTGTATTCATTCACGTCCCCCACCACCCCGACCACTGTCGTGGTCCATTCAGAGATCGACGCACGCTTGAGGTGCTTCCCGATCGGGTTCTGATTCGGCCAGAACTTTCGCGCCGTCGACTCGGTTACGATGGCGATGGGCGGGGCGTTGGGCGGCATGTCCGCGAGCGTGAACCCGCGCCCGCGCCGCAGCGGAATTCCCACTACCCGTAAGTAATCGGGCGTAATGATGGTCTCGAAAATCACTGGCGCGGGCTCGCTCGGGGCTCTCGGATGGTCTTCCACGTCCGCAGCGAATGCATTGATTCTGCCGCTCAACGGCAGGACGTTTACGACCGCCGCGCCCTCCGCCCCAGGAAGCGCCCCCGCTTGTTCCACCAGTTGGTTATAGAAGCTCTGGCACCGTGCAAAGTCAGCGCAGAAGGATTCGTTGGGCGTGATTCGCGCCGTCAGGATGGATGCGGATCGAAAACCAGGGTTCACATGCAATAATTCCCACAAGCTTTTCACCGTCAGGCCAGCGCCAATCACCAGCACCACTGCCACCGCGACTTCCGCGATGGCGAGAGCGCTCCGTAGCCGGTCACTCCCCGCGGTGGCGGAATGCTGGCCTCCCGCCTTTAGCGACTCGCTCATATCTGCTCGCGATGCCTCGAGCGCCGGGACGGTTCCGAAAATGAGTCCGGTCAGAATCGCAATCGCGGCTGTGAACGCCAGGACGCGCCAATCCATCGCCACCGTCGCGAGGCGCGGCGTGTCACCCGGCAGAATAGTCTTGAGCCACGACAACCCGCTCACCGCCAGCACCATTCCCAGCGCACCGCCGCAAGTCGAGAGCATCACGCTTTCGGTTAGCAGTTGCCGGCAAATCCTCCAACGTCCCGCGCCGAGAGCCACGCGCACTGCTATTTCCTTCTGCCGCGCCGTGGCGCGCGCCAGAAGCAGGTTTGCCACATTGGCACAGGCGACCAGCAGAACGAGGCCTGTCGCGCCGAGCAGGAGGAACAACTTGGTCCTCGCGTCGCCAACCAGATCTTCTTGCAGCGGAATGACGGTCGACGAGGCCCAAAGCGCGTCCGGCATTTTCCATGGGAACATTGCCCGCATCTGCGGAAGATAGGTTCGCAATTCCGCGCCCGCCTGCTCCGGGGTTACGCCGACCCGCAATCGGCCGATCACAGGCATGAACCCTCCGCCCCAATAAGATCCGACCGCTCGGGGATCCAAGTGCAGCGGCACCCAGAACTGGGCCATCGAGGATGCGATTTGGGTCCGGAGTCCCGTCCTTGCCGGCGATGAGAAACCTGCGGGCATTACCCCAACAATCTGGCGGCTATCGCCCTCGAGGGCCACCCAGCGTCCGATAACGCTTGGATCGCCGCCGAACTTTTGCTGCCAGAGCGCGTGACTGAGAATTACGACCTTGTCACCGCCTGGGTGGTCCTCCCCCGGCAGGAAAACGCGTCCCAACTCCGGGCGCACGCTTAACAGCGAGAAGTAATTCGCGGAAACGGCAGCCCCGTAGAGCCGGACGGGATCGCCAAGGCCGGCGAGGTTCAGTTCCTGACCGTCGAAGTACCCCGCAACTTCCATCGAGCCCAGATTCGCTTGCATGGCTACCAATGCGCCTTGCGGATAAGAGTCCGTGACGCTAACCAAGCGATCGGGCTGCGCGAATGGCAGCGGTTGAAGCACGATCCCGTTCACCAGACTGAAGATTGCCGTATTCGCGCCGATGCCCAACGCCAGCGTGATCACCCCGACTGCACTGAAGCCGGGATTCTTCGCCAGCAAGCGCAGGCTGTACCGCAAATCTTGCAACAGCATCTCCAGAGAGCGCACGCCGCGGGCGTCGCGGCATTCTTCTTTCACTTGATCGATCCCGCCGAATTCCAGCCGCGCGCGTCGAAGCGCTTCCTCCTGCCTCAGGCCGGATTGGACGTACTTCTCAACTTGGCGCTCGAAGTGAAACCTCAGCTCCTCATCCAGTTCTTGTTCAAGCCGCGCCTTGCGGAATAACGCCACGAAGCTTGCGATGAGTTCCCGGAGCCATTTCATGACAGCCTCCAATTGTCAGTCTTCAGTTATCAGTTCTCAGTCTTCAGTAAATACACAGTGCGGTATGTTCTTTCACTGACTACTGACGACTGACAACTGACGACTTTATTCGTATCGCAACGCCACCATCGGATCGACCTTGGTCGCCCGGCGGGCGGGGATGTAGCAGGCCAGAATGGCAATCGCGGTCAACACCACCGTGACGACCGTGAAGGTAACCGCATCGGTTGGATGCACGTCATACAACAAACTTGCCAGGAAACGTGTGAGCGCGAAGGCGCCGGTCAGCCCCGCGCCGGCTCCCATAAGGGTTAGAACCATTCCTCGCCGCAGAACGAGCCCCAGCACATGGCCACGTTCCGCCCCCAGTGCTATGCGGATGCCGATCTCGCGGGTGCGTTGGGTCACGGCATAGGACATGACTCCATAGATTCCGACGGCCGACAGGACCAATGCCAGTCCCGCGAAAAATCCCAAGAGGATCATGTGGAAGCGCCGCTCTGAAAATGATTGCGTGAGCCGCTGATCCATGGTGCGCACCTGCGTAAAAGGCAAGCTCTTATCAATGGACCAAATCGCCTGGCGCACGGAAGAGCTCACAGACATCGGATCAATTTTCGTGCGAACGACGAAAGCCATGTCGCTGTCCGGCCCTACACCGTAAGGAAAATAAGTCGCCGGGGACAGGTCATTGTCCCACCCGAAGAACCTTTCATCCGCTACCACCCCGATAACGTTCCACCAATCCGTGCCAAATCCGACAAATTTCATCCGCTTCCCCACAGCCCCTCGACCGCCAAAGAACCCGCGGGCCATCGTCTCATTGATAATGACAATCCTCGATTTATCGTTGTTGTCGTACTCAGTAAAGTACCGGCCCTCGATAAGGGGTGTCTTCAGTGTTTGGAAATATCCGGGGCTGATGGGGTCGTAGATGGTATCGGGAGCTTCGTTGAGATTGGTCGGTTCGTGGCCCTCCACGTAGAACCCGCCGTCATTTTCGGTTCCGGACGGCGGCAGAGTGTTACTAATGGCTACCGATTGGACCCCGGGGCACGCGCTGATCCGCTCCAGGGCCTCGCGATAAAAAGCCACCACTTGGGAACTCTTCGGATACTTACTGTCAGGCAGCGAAATTTGGAATGTCAAAAGGTTGCTGGGGTCATAACCGGGATCGATGCTGAGTAAGCGCGCAAAACTGCGAATCATCAGACCGGCGCCCACCAGCAGGACGAGACATAAAGCGATTTCCGCAACCACCAGAACACTGCGCAGACTTCCCCCGCTCGTCCAGCCCACAGCCGCCCCGCCTGATTCCTTCATGGATTCGCTAAGGTGCAGCCGGGAAGCGTGCCAGGCCGGCGCCAAGCCCGAGGCAATCCCCACCAGAAGAGATATGGCAAGCAGAAAGCCCAGGACGTGCAAATCGAGATGAATTTTATTCACATCAGGAATGTTGTTGGGTTTGAGCACCCGGAGCAGGGCAAGGCTCCAAGTAGCTACCAAAACCCCAAGCCCTCCCGCGAGGGAAGACAGAAGAACACTCTCGGTGAGGAGTTGGCGAGTCAGCCGGAAACCCCCGGCGCCCAGCGCCGCGCGAAGGGTTATTTCCTTTCGCCTTTTGGTGGCCTGGGCGAGCAACAGGTCGGCCACATTGGCACAAGCTATAAGCAACACGAATGCTACAGCGCCGAAAAGGACCAGCAAGGCCGGGCGAATAAACTGCACGAGCTGTTGTTTGAGCAGGATGAGCTGAACTCCAACCCCTTTGTTTTCCTCAGGGTACGCCGCCGCGATGCCTCCGGCGATGGTGCTCATCTCCGCCTGCGCCTGCTTGAGGGTGACTCCCGGCTTTAATCGTCCTATCCCCCGAAGATAGTGGTTCCCTCGCGGATGTTGTTTGACGTCGATTACAATTGGCGACCAAAACTTCACCCAGCTCGGGAAGGCAAATCCACGCGGCGCTACGCCCACGGTGGTGTAACTCTCACCGTCGAGCGTGAGATCGCTTCCCAGCACCTTCGGGTCCGAACCAAACCGGATTTTCCAAAGATCGTAGCTCAAAACCGCAACATGGTTGTGGCCCGGTTGGTCCTCCCCTTCCACGAAACCACGACCTAGCTCTGGTTTCTCGCCGAACAACGTGAAAAAGTTGGCCGATACCAACGCACCGGGAAGCATTTCCGGTTCGCCCTTGCCCGTCAGAGTAAACCCCCCCGTCTCATCCATGGCTGCCATGTAATCGAAGACGTTGTTCTGGCTCTTCCAGTCGAGAAAATCTGGTCCCGAAAGCGGGATAGGGTGGTTGAACCTAGGAAATCTTGTGCCAAGCCAAACCAGACGGTCAGGGTTCTTATAAGGCAGGGGCGTTAAGAGCGTTGTGTTGATGATGCTGAACATCGCGGCGTTCACCCCGATGCCGAGAGCCAGCGTCACGACGGCCACGACCGTGAAGCCCAGGTTCTTCCGCAACATCCGCACGCCATAGCGCACATCCTGAATCGTGGTTTCGAAGAAGCTGACGCCGCGGGCGTCGCGGCATTCTTCCTTCACTTGATCGAGCCCGCCGAATTCCAGCCGCACGCGCCGCCTCGCTTCCTCGCGCCTCAGGCCGGATTGGACGTACTTCTCAACCTGACGCTCGAAATGAAACCTCAGCTCATCGTCCAGTTCCGCTTCGACGACTCTGCGCCGAAACAGCGAGCGCAAACGAAAAATGAGGTCATTCAGCATCACGCACCTCGCGACCGCAGTAGGGGCGAGCGGCGCTCGCCCAGGGCTCCCGCCGAGCGGGACCGATCGGCCCTATGTGCCCTGCTCCGCTGTCCGGGAATGGAAAAACGAATTGGCTTCGTTCCCCATAAATGGCTTTGAGGCCAAAAGACGCCTCCCTAGACAACTGCAATCTCTCCTTGTTTTCAACAACATGCCGTTTCACCCAAATTGGCTTCGAACCCAAAATGGCTTCGATTTGGGTTCGTTTTTGGGTTCGTTCCAAATCGACTTCCTTTGTTTTCAACAACATGGTGGCTTCGAACCTCATTTTTTAACATCTTTTTTTTGCGCCACTCTTCCCTCATCCTCAGTCCGCAGCCGAAAACTCAGCGTCGATAACCAATCCAATGGCGGCCGTCAGTTTCCGCCACGCGCTCTCTTCCGCTTCGAGTTGCTTCCGCCCGGGGCGAGTGAGCTCGTAGTATTTGGCGCGCCGATTGTTCTCAGACGCGCCCCAGCGCGCCTTAATCCAGCCTCGCCGCTCCAGCCGATGCAGCGCGGGATACAGCGAGCCTTGCTGGATGCGGAGCGCATCCTTCGAGATTTGCTGGACTCGCTCCGAGATCGCCCAGCCGTGCTGAGGCTCGAGCGCCACCGTCTTCAAGATGAGCAAGTCCAGCGTGCCTTGCGGCAAATCGATGCGTGGATTCCCGGTTTCGCGGGAATGACAATCGTTACTCATGAAAAACTCCTTCCCTTTAGCTTCTACAGGGAAACTGTAGCACCTCTCTTGTCGAAGTGCAAGGGAAAAGTTTGAGCATTTGTGATTGGTGATTGGCGATTTGTGATTGGCAATCGCAAATCACCAATCGCAAATCAGAAATGAATCAGCGGAGCTGAGTAAATTCGTCAGTGTGGGTGACAAACTCGGGATAAGCACCGGCGCCCAATTCGTGCAAGTCCATTCCCTGGCGCTCGCCGTCTTGAAGGGCGCGCTGAGGGCAAATGCGATTCAGGCCCCAGTTGAGGAGATAAGTTAGCGGTAGCACGAAGCCAACCAGGGTCGCAACGCCCACAATCTGCGCCAGCCATTGTCCGGAGTCGCCGCTTGCGTGCGGCGGAGGAGAAGCGCCCATCACAATCACGGCTGGCGCGGGGAAGTGCGCGAAAAGCGCAACCGCCATAAGGCCCCAGATGCCGCTCACCGCATGCACCGAGATCGAACCTCCGGGATCGTCAACGGCCATGCGCAGTTCGAAAAACTCCACAGACAGGACAACGAGAGCGCCGGCCGCAAGGCCGATGGCGACGGCAGCGGCGGGTGGCACAAAAGCGCAACCGGCGCTCGAGGCCACGAGCCCGCCGATCCAGCCGTTGGCGCTGAGCGAGGCATCGGGCTTGCCAAACCGGAGGCGCGTGACGGCGGCAGCGCTCAAGCCCGCCGAAGCGGCGGCGAGCATGGTGTTGAGGCCAACGAGCACGGCTCGCGCCGGATCGGCCCCTGCGAACAAAATGGCGCCGGCAGAATTCAGGCCCATCCAGCCCACCAGCGCCAGCATGCATCCGAAGAGCACGATGACGGAATTGTGCCCTGGGATCGCCGTCGGCATGCCTTCCATCGAATACTTGCCGCGGCGCGGGCCCAAAATCCAAGCGATGCTCAGCGCGCTGAGCCCGCCCACCACGTGAATCACGCCGGAGCCGCCGGCATCGACAAAGCCGTGCCCTAGCCCGTAATTCCCGCCGAGGCGCGCCAGCCAACCGCCGCCCCAAACCCAGTGAGCAAAGAGCGGACAGGTCAGGCCTGCCAGCAGCGCGGTCGAGGCGCAGATGGCGCCCAAGCGCCAGCGGTCTCCGCCGCTGCCCACCGGGATCATGGCGGCCAAGCCGACGCTGAAGATTCCGAGCCACGCCGCCAGCGACGCAGGCGAGCTGTCGAAGCTCAGCCCGCGCATGAAGAGCGGCTGCGCAGCAATCCAATTCCACTCTCGACCACCCAAAGTCAAAGAGTGCGCGGGCAGGCCGATGTAGCCTTGCCATGAGAATCCCACTACGAAGTACGCCAGCGCCGCCACGCCCAGCGCGCACAATGATGCGAGCATTGCGTGAGCTGCGCTCCGAGAGCGGCCCAGTCCGGCGTTGATCAGAGCCAGGCCGGCGCAAGCCAGTGGGACGAGAAGGATGAAAAGTACGCAGAGCGCGGAGGAAGTTTCAGAGAGGGCAGGAATGGACAGCGGCGTCACCCTCTTTCTTCTCGCGGCGCGAGATGAGAGCGCATAACCAGCGCCAGGCCCAGTGCCTGGACCGCAATCCCGGCCAGCACAAACACGGCTCGCGACGGCGGTGAGGCAAGCAACACGATGGCGGTGAGGACAATGGCCCATCCTGCCAGCAATAGCCCAAACCCAACGATTCTCATCACATCAACTCGGCGCAAAGGGTGATCGAATTCACCGCTACTCCTGCGCAGGCCTAAGATAGCACAGTCGCCGCCGAGCCAACCGCTCGCCGGCCGCCATCCTGGTCATTCAATTTTTTTATGATGCGCAAAAATCAAAAACACCTATCCCAAATCTAAAAGGCTTATTCCGCCCATAGAAATTATGCATTGTACACACGCCCGAGGGCCGCCTTACGATTCCAGATGTCGCAACCAAGACCGTGGGGGTCGAGGAGACTTCGCATGGCTGACAACGCCCCAGTTGAAATGAAAAAGACCTTGGGCTTGACCGGATTGACGATGAATGCGATGGCGCTCATCGCCCCCGGCGCTTTCCTGTGGCTCACCTTTGTCACTCAAGCCACCGAGGGTTCGACCTCGCCGGCCATGTGGGCCGGCATCTTGCTGGCGCTCTTGCTGTGTCTGGCAACCGCGGTTTGTTATGCGGAGATGGCGAAGCTATATCCGGGCACCGGCAGTTCGTACTACTTCGCCGAACAAGCGTTCCTGAACCACGACAAGGCGTGGCCCTATGCCCGGCTTTCCAAGTTCATCGTCGGCTGGGCATCGCATCTCTACTACTGGATCTATCCGGGAGTCATGGTTGGCGTCATCGGAGTTATCTGCGGCTACTTGGTGGGCACGCTGTGGCCGAATTTCATGAACGCCACCAACCCTGGTCCAGCCTTCATGATGCTGGTCGCCGTCGCGATGTCGTTCGCCGTGGCTTATATCGCTCACCGGGGCGTGAACGGCTCGACGGCAGTGAACATCGCGATCAACGTGATTCAGATCTCCGCCTTGGTGTTGTTCTCCGTCCTCGCGCTGGGCTATCGACTGAACCATCCGCCCGGGAGCGTTGCTTTACAGTTTGATCCGCAAACCAGCACATCCTTTAGCTGCGAGTTCTCGACCACCAAGACGGTGGTGAACGGGCAATCGACCGATGCGATCGTGCGGGCCGCAGACGGGACGCCACAGTGCGCGATGGACGCTGCCGGAAAGCCGATCCCGTACCACGTGAGCTATCCCGACAAGGACTCCAGCGGCAACTTCGTGTCCCATGCTACGGCCCGTTCGGTGGTCAGTATGCACAACTTTGGATGGATGTTCATTCAAGCGACGGTGGCCATCCTGATTCTGGTGGGATTCGAGTCGGTCACTTCCATGGGCGGCGAGGCCAAGAATGCCAAACGTGATGTGCCCATCGCCGTGATCGTGTCCCTGCTGGTCCAGGGGGCGTTCTGCTACTTATTCGAGTATTTTGCCGCGAACTATTTCTTGAACAGCGGCTACACGATGCAGAATGCCGCAGGCTCAGCGGCGCCCATCGGGGACATGATGATCGTGGTGGGCGACGCCTTGCTGGGCTCTGGCCGCGGAAAAATCTTCATGCTGTGCGAGGCGGCCACGGTCTTTCTGGCGCTGATCGGCACTACGCTCTCGTGCATGAACACCGGCGCGCGCGTCACCTACGCGATGGGCAAAGACCGCGGGCTAGGCGGGAACTTAGGCATGCTGCATGGGAAACACCTCACCCCGCATCGCGCCATCTGGACGCTAGCGACCATCTCGGCTGTGGTCGGCTGCCTCACAGTGGTGATGTACTTCGGCGATGGCAGCGCTCCGGCGGACTCCGCTATCCAGGCATTGCCCCACGGCTTCTGGTCGAGCTGGGGATACACGACGCACGACAAAATGGCGGCCCTACCCAACTCATTTCTCACGATGGGATTAGCCTCGAACTTCGGCACGTTCTTGCTTTACGGATTGAGTTGTGTGACTTGCCTGGTCTGCTTCCACGGGCATCCGAAGTTCAAGTTCATTCGCCACGCGGTCATCCCGGTGTTCGGACTGGTCGCCAACCTGGCCTGCATGGCCTTCTACCTGATCGGGCCATTCATGGGCTACGGCAGCAAGATGGAGCCGCTGCTGGCGTTGGGCATCGCGCTGGTTTGGGCCATCTATGGCGGGATCTACTTTGTTCGCGCGACCAAACAGACCGGACGAACGACTCTGGTTCCCGACCGAGTCGACCTTGATCCTGAGACGATGGTCAATCGCGCGTGAGCGCGGGTGCTAGGTGCTGGGGAAGATTGTTCTGCCTTCCCTAGCCCCCAGCCCCAAGCACCTAGCCCCGATTCTCTTCGAGGCTGCGGCACAATGTTGCGGAGCTATCGCGGCTCGCAAATTGAAGGCGCTGGAAGCGCTGCCTTAGGGCAGCGCCCCGCGCACAGTTCTATGCTGGATGTGGAATTCGCACAGCTTTCTGACGCCGGCCGGGTGCGAAAGCACAACGAGGATCACTTAGGCTACGTGCTACCTGCGAGTGCGGCTGAGGCGCGCACTCACGGCTGGTTGTTCGCGCTGGCCGACGGCGTGGGCGGACACGCGAAAGGCGAAGTCGCTTCGCGTCTGGCGGTGGAAAGCGTGCTCAGTGGTTTTCGTGAAGCTCCGGCGGGCGAATCGCACAGCTCCCTCTTGCAGCGGCTGGTGCAGTCGGCCAACACGCGGGTATTTGAAACGGGTCTTGCTGCCGGCTCGGGCGGCGCCTCAATGTCAACCACGCTGGTGGCCTGTGCCCTGCGCTTCGACCAGGCGGCGGTGGCGCACGTGGGCGATTCGCGCTGCTACTTGGTCCGCCGCGGCCACGCCACACGACTGACCCGCGATCACACGGTCGCGAGCGAACAAGTGCGCTTGGGCGTGCTCTCCGCGCAGGAAGCGGCCCAGGCGCCCACCCGCCACGTGCTCAGCCGTGCCCTAGGCGCCGATCTTTTCGTGGGCGCCGAGATCAACGACCACAAAGTGCTGGCCGGCGATGTTGTGGTTTTGTGCTGCGACGGGCTGCACGGCGCCGTGTCCGCGGCCGACATCGCGCATGTCACCAGCCACGCGCCCGACCTGAACGCTGCGGCGCAAAAACTCGTGGCCCTCGCTAACGAGCGCGACGGCAGCGATAACATCAGTGTCCAGCTTATTCGCGTTCGCAGCGTCGAACGGGTGGGCATGTACCGCGGACGGCCGTACAAACTGCATTAAGAGCTATCAGCACTCAGCTTTCAGCAAACAGCCAGCTGGCAGAGGATGCTTGCTGATAGCTGAAAGCTGATCGCTGACTACCTACAATTTGCCACACCCCACCTGCCACTCCTTTACGGACCCTTTACGAATTCCCTATCCCTCACTGATAGATTTTCTGGCATGATTAGGCTTGTGAGACGTTGCCGATCGGCGCGCGGCTTCTGACCATGACCGCCATCCACACCGGCGAACAACTCGACCACTACCGCATTGAAGGCGTCGCGGCGCGGAGCGGCATGGCCTCCATCTTTCGCGCCACTGATTTGCGCACCGGCCGCCCGGTGGCCATCAAGGTCCCGCATCCCGAAATGGAAAGTGATCCCGTTTTCTTCGAGCGCTTCCAGCGCGAAGAGGAGATTGGCCGGAAGCTCGATCACCCCGGGGTGATGAAAGTGTTGACCGACGACGACCGCAGCCAAGTCTACATGGTGATGGAGTGGGTTGAGGGACGCCTGCTGCGGCAAATCCTGAACGAGCAGCGAAAGCTTCCCCTTGAGCGCGCCGTCAAGATCATCCTGGGCGTCCTGGATGCGCTGGGTTACATTCACAGCCAGGGCGTCGTGCATCGCGACTTGAAGCCGGAAAACGTCATGGTCGATGCCGAGGACCACATCAAGCTGATCGACTTCGGCATCGCGGCCAAACCTGGATCCCGGCGGATTACCTTTGCCAAACTTTCCCAGATGATGGGGACGCCCGACTATATCTCTCCCGAACAGGTGAAAGGCAAACGCGGCGACGCCCGCAGCGACTTGTACGCGGCGGGAGTGATGCTCTACGAGATGCTGACCGGGACCACGCCGTTTCCCGGACCGAATCCCTTCCTCATCATGAATGACCGCCTCCTGAACAATCCCGTGCCGCCACGCGAGATCGATCCCAACATCACCCCGCAACTTCAGGAGATCATCTATCGCGCCATGGAGCGCGACCCCGCCAAGCGCTACGCCAACGCGCACGAATTTGCCTGGGACCTCGCGCACCAGGACCAAGTCGGCGTGGCCGACCGGCTCGAACTGCGCGACTGGAAACAGCGGCGCTCGCCCATGGTGAGAAGAGTTCTGTTTTACGCGATGCTGGTGCTGATCCCCATCGTCATCTTTGGACTATTGCTCTGGGTGGCCAAGCACTAGAAGGCAGTAGGCAGAAAGCAGTCGGCAGTGGCCCAAAAGGGACGTTGTCATCTGCGGCGGCGGTAGTAGCGCTCCAGGGCTTCGATGCACCGGTCATCGGCGTCGCGCAACTCGCATCCAAGCATATTCCAGAATTGCTTCTTTGCTTCAGCCTGCGAGTATATGTGTGCAATCGTCAGCGCCGGCAACTTCATCTCGTAAACTCGATAAGTTCCGGCGCAGCTACATACGCTCACCGGAACGACTTCGGCTGCTACGAGCACTGTGGAGGAGTCTGTGCCCCAAGAGATAAAGCCGGTATTCGGCGGGATAGGGATGTCACATCTGACTGGATGTCCGAAAGCCCTTTCGATCGGTCGCGACACATCCAGTTTCCTCATTCCGCGATCATCGACGTAGAAGACATAAACACGTTCTCCCAGGGAACCTCCCCCTTCGGTCTCGCTGACTGCAAAAGCCTTGGAATCTGGCGACCATGCCACTTCGCCGCTGAAACCCAACAGCCTGGTGCTGAAGCTCTTTCCGGCGACTCTGACCGTGTAGCGCATGTGCGATTCGCCTGAGGCTCCGGAGTCTTCGACACGTTCGGCCAGTAGTGTCTTCTTACCGTCAGGCGAGACCAATCGAACAAACCCGGGGTCGAGCGTCGTCGCCTTTTCGGAGTAGAGTGTGTGGAATCCTGGCGAACAGGATGTTTGCTTCTGCCCGATCGCTGTCTTTACGAAGGTTAGAAGTGTGAGTGAGAGGATCGCAGCCTTTCTCATGGGTTCCAGCGATCGCCAAAATTCTACTTTTACAGCAGACTCATTGTCAACTTCCACCCTGCGGGCCATTATGGTCGCGTCGGGCGGCCACAGCCGGAAAAGCCTCAACACAGAGAACCGAGAGCAGCTCAGTGATCTCTGTGTTGAAGCTGTTCAGGCACGGAGCTCACAGAGATTGATTGCCGTGCGAAAGTGAATTAAGATCAACTGTCGGTTCGGGGAATGGCAACACGGAGGCGGTAATGGAGACTTCGAGCATTAAAGACGAAGCGAGAAGATTAATAGAAAGATTGCCGGAGAATTCAACCTGGGACGATTTGATGCACGAGATCTACGTTCGGCAGGCGATCGAGTCCGGCCTTGCCGATAGCCGTTCCGGGCGAACGACCGACGCAGAGCAAGTCCGCTCAAAGTTCGGGCTTCCCAAGTGAAAGTTCACTGGACCGACACGGCACTGGAGCATCTTGCGGCCATCCATTCTTACGTCTCACAGAGCTCACCGACCTACGCTCAACGCCTCGTCGACCGATTGACTCGTCGCTCTCAGCAGATCGTAGAGTTTCCTCTGTCTGGGCGGACGGTCCCGGAATTCGAGATGGCTCAGATTCGCGAAGTGATCGAAGGGCCGTTTCGAATTATTTACCACATTAAGCCCGATCAGATCGACGTCCTGGCTGTGATTCACGGGGCTCGTCAAATCCCATGGAGCACGTAGCGTCGAACCTGGCTTTCCACAATGTGCCTTCAGGAGCCAAATCGCCCCGGGCGATAAGCCTCGATGGGCCTGGAAGTTGAACCCGACAAGATCAGTTCTGAGATCAACTTCGCAGTGATGGGCGCCATCAGAATGCCGTTGCGGAAATGGCCGGTGGCAAACACCAAGTTCTCGTAATTCCCCAAGCCCAAGATCGGCAAATGGTCCGGGGTATCCGGCCTAAAACCGGCCCAGGCGCGGCGAAACCGAAATTCCTTCACCATCGGAGCCATTCGCGAGATTCCTTCGATAATCGACCGCAAGCCTTCGCCGGTGACTTCCTTCTCGAAGCCGACGTATTCCATCGTCGTTCCCGCAAGCACTCTTCGATTCGAACGTGGCACTAGATAATGATGGCCGGCGCGGACGACAAGCGGGAATTCTGTGGGTGCTTCAAACTCAATAATCTGGCCGCGGCAGGGCTGGAGCGGCGCTCGAACTCCGAGCGGCGCCATCAATTCGCCCGACCAGGAACCCGCCGAAAGAACAAATCGATCGCCTCGGAAAGTGAGGCTCGCGCCTCCCACGCCGGTGCGAGCTTCGACGCTTTCCACCCGCCCGGCGGGTCTGTCATTCCCGCGCAAGTGGGAATCCACGATTATTCTTGTGACTGCCGTCTGGGCGCAAAACGTCACGCCCAGCCGCCGGCAGGCTTCAACGAGAGCCCGAGCCAATCGCTCGTTATCCAACCGATGATCGCCCGCGACGAAAAGCCCACTGCGGATTTCGGGCGAGGCGCCGGGCAGGTGTCTTCTAACGTCATCGCCCGAGAGCTTCTCGAGGGGTAGTCCATAATCTGTCTGGCCCTTATAGATCTCATCGAGGGCGCGGTCCTCCTCATCGTCCCTCGCCACAAGCAGCTCTCCGTCGCGGCAGTAGCCTACATCTTGGCCGCTCAGTTCTTCGACCTCGGCCACGAACTTCGGGTAGAGGTCGCGGCTGGCGGCGCCGAGATCGAAAAACGCGTCGGGGGCGACCGTCTCACCCTGGGGCGCGAGCATGCCCGCTGCCGCGGAAGTTGCTTCGGCGCCGGGCTCGCCCCGATCCAGCACGCACACCTTCAGCTTTGCCTGCGCCAGACGAAACGCAATCGAGCACCCGATGATACCGCCGCCGATCACCACCGCATCGGCGGTTTGCGAGGAGCTTGGAATGTCAGTCATGGTCTTCAGTGTACTCCAGAAGCGATGCGCAGTGGTGACTGACGCGATCAATGCCGGGCGGGCCGGTGGCGCGAGAGGTTCCCCGGCCATGCTATGATGGGCGATCGAAATCCATGCCCTGTCCTATTTGCCAGAAGCGCAAGCCGCAGCGGTCCTGTCCGGCACGAGGAGACGAAATCTGCTCTGTGTGTTGTGGGACGGAGCGCGAGGTGACCATCGATTGTCCCTCCGACTGCCCCTATCTCATCGCCAGCCGCTCCTACGATCTCGAGCGCCGGAAAGTTGATTGGTCGAAGGTTCCGTTCGCGGAGGTGAAAATCCCGCCTACATTTGCGCGCACTCACACCCCTTTGCTCAACACTATTACGTATTCGATTTGTCTCTTCGCGCGAGAGGACCCGCGCGCGGTGGATACGGATGTGGTCGCATCGCTAACGGCGCTGGCCGAGGCTTATCGAACGCTCTCGAGCGGCCTCTATTACGAAAAACCCATCGATCACCGCTTGCAGCGCGAGCTCTACGAAAAGCTGAAGGCCGGTATCGAACAATATCGACGCGAAGAGGCTGAGAAAACGGGCGTGACCCGCGTGAGGGACGGCGATATCCGCGATGGCCTAATCTTGTTCACGCAATTGGGGGCCAGCTATTTGAATGGCCGTCCCAAGGGGCGTGCCTTTCTCGACGTGTTGCGCAGTCAACTCAAGCCGGAAGACCTCGCCAAGCCGCAATCGAATATCGTCCTTCCTTGATCTGGCGGCAATGAACCTCATGGCCGCGCCAGGCTGAGGACTCGTCGGCGCCTAGACCTGCCGTTTTCTTGAACGCTCAGTCGCGAGACATCTTGTTGTAATGGATCAACAAGCCTGAGTCTTCAAATCGACCCAACGCCTCGAGCGCGACGATGTCGTAGTCCTGGGCAGAGATCTCGGTTCGACGGTACGCTCCCTGCTCAACCTTGATGGTCGTCCGGCCATGGTCCTCGAGTAGAAAGGCTTGAGCGTCCCGCGCCGCGGCGTGGACGCTCTTTACTATTCGTCCACGCCCCTCTGCTTCCATCACATAAGAGCGCAGCAGCTTCGGCCAGTACTTGCGGAACAGGTCGGGGCTCGGAAAGACATCGCTCCAGACCAATTCTCCGTCGATCGCAACCACAACGCCCACCGCGCCACGGTCGCGAATCTGCTCGCGTAACTCGCGCTCATAATCGGCTTCGATGGATGTCGCTTCTTTCTCCAAATCGCGCTTAACCTCGGGGCTGTTTAGCGTATCGAGATAGCTCGAAGTGGGTGAAGGGGCCGCAGGAGCGGCGGCCGCGGTGACTTCGACCGATTGCCACACTCCCGCCTGGCTCTTGGCCACTTGGGCCTCTTTGCGGATGGTCGGATGGGCCATGACCTGGGCTGAATCAAACGCACCGCCGCCCGGCGTCCAGCGGCCGTGCTCCACACAAAAAACCGTCAGCGGGACCGGATCGCTTTTGGGCGGCACCACAAGGTCCGCGCCGATGATGCGATTCTGCTTGCCCCCGGAGACCACTTCCCCCGCCAGGAGGAGCAAAGGGCGCGAAGAATCGTTCACCAGAACGAGCTCGTTTACGCTCGCGCCTCCTCCGTCCCAATCTCGCTCGCGCCAGGGCGGCAACTGCCGGGAATCCCTTCGCCGGTACAATGCGTTCGAGAGTTCGCCTCGCTCACCAATCTTCACCGACCCCGAAGCGAGGCCCTCATCCAGGGTGATAAATTGAGAAGTATCCACCTTGAGGTTCGAGACCACAGGATAGACACTGAGATTGCGGCGCGTGATGGGCTCGAGCACTCTCCAACTCTCGCGAAATTGTTCGATGTCCGGTCCGACGGGCGGTTTCACGGGCCGCGTCCGGTTGAATTGGGCCGAGAGCGGCGCGCCCATCACCATTAAGGACAGTACACTCAACACCAGCCAAGCTCGTTTCATGCTCCACCTCCATCGAATTTCGCCCGTTCGCTTTCAGCGCTGGGGCGTTTGCAGTGTGTAGAACGGAGTGGACGGCAGACCTTGCAAGGAAAATCTCGGGGCGTTCGCATGCTTCCTAGGGATGTCATTCTGAGCGCAGCGAAGAATCTCTTCCCGGTGGGGGCATCAACCGCGCTTTGTTTTTGTTGCAAGAGGCGTTAGGCTGGGCGTTCTAAGGTTGTGTGGAAAATATTCTGAATTGAAAGGTGAGCTTATGTCTCTTCAACTCCATTATCGAAGATTAGTCCCGATTCTGACTGTCACGGCTATGCTGCTTGGCCCGGCGGGCACCCGCGGGTCTGCGCAGGCCACCGAGACCTCGACCGAGCAGGAACAGAAAGACCTGGCGGTCACCGTCTACAACTCCAATGTCGCGTTAGTGCGCGACGTCCGCCGGGTCCACCTGCCGCTCGGCGTCGTGGACCTACGATTCGTGGACATCGCTGCGGCCGTCAATCCCGCAACCGTTCACGTGGTATCGCTCAATGCGCCTAAGGATCTGACCGTGCTCGAACAGAATTATGAATACGACTTGTTGAACCCGGCCAAGCTCCTCGACAAGTACGTGGGCAAAGAGCTGACGCTCGTGCGCCTGGTGACCGAAAACAACTCAACCAAGGAAGTGCCGGTCAAGGCGATTCTGCTCGCCAACAACCAGGGGCCAGTTTGGAAAGTTGGAGACCAGATCATCACCGGCATGCCAGCCGACCGGCTGGTGTTTCCCAACTTGCCGGAAAACCTTTACGCCAAGCCTACGCTCGTTTGGCTCCTCCAGAATCGGCACGCGGACGAGCAAGACGTCGAAGCCTCTTACCTCACCAACGAAATGAATTGGAGCGCCGATTACGTGCTCACGGTGGGCGCCGACCAGAGAGCAGCGGATTTGAACGGCTGGGTCACGATCACGAATCACAGCGGAACCGGGTATCGCAATTCGCAGCTCCAGCTTGTGGCGGGCGAACTTCATCGTGTCTACGCTGGGGTGGTGGGAGGGGCGCCGAAGGCTGAGGTGATGACTGCCCGCGCCGTCGATCACGAGTTCGCCCAAGAGGCGCTCTCCGAATATCACCTCTACACACTCGAGCGCCGAACTACCCTCCAAAACAACGAGACCAAGCAGATCAGCCTGCTCTCCTCAACCGGCGTCCACATCGACAAGACATTCGAGGTGGATGGACAATCGCATTACTACCGCAGCGCCCAGCGGCCCGGCGAGCCCATCAAGGATCCGGTGCAAGTCCACATCAAGTTCAAAAACGCCGAGAGCGATTCACTCGGCATGCCGTTGCCTGCGGGAACGGTGCGCGTTTATCAGGGCGACTCCAAAGGCCGCGTGCAGTTCATCGGCGAGGACCACATCGGCCACACACCGAAGGACGAGTTACTGGATCTCCATATTGGCAACGCCTTTGATGTGGTCGAAGAAAGAAAGCAAACTGATTTTCAGTCGTTGGGTCCCCGAACCATCGAGACAGCGTATGAAATCACCATCCGCAATCACAAACCTGACCCCATCACCGTCGAAGTCAATGAACCGATCGGCGGAGACTGGACAATCGTCGATTCCAATCTCAAGTACGAAAAGACAGCCGCGTTCGCTGCTCGCTTCATGGCGCCCGTCGACGCCAATGGACAGGCCATCCTAAAATACCGCGTCCGCATCCGATGGTAGACCCGGAGGCCGAGGGAAAGCCGTTTCCGCGATGTCATCCTGAACCCGCAGAGCGGAAGAACGGTCTAGCCCGGATTATTCATGAAACGGTGTTGGACGCGATGCTCCGAAGCGGCTCTGCCGCCTGGCTGTGCGGAAAGGCTTTGCCTTTCCGGGAGGCGCCGAATTCCTCCTCTCCCTGCGCTCCGCCAAGCTGAGCCTCGCGGAGTGCGCGGGGGAAAGATAGAGAATGTCGCGCGGAAAGCCGGAGGCTTTCCGCACAGCGGAGCGGCCAAGCCCCGTACCAGACCGTACGGGGCCAAGCCGCGTTGACGGAACGGGATACATGAATAATTCGGGCTAGACGATCAGCATGCAGTCGCCGTAGCTATAGAAGCGATATCGCTCGGCGACCGCGTGCTCATAAGCGCGCAGCAGGAATTCACGGCCGGCAAATGCCGAGACCAGCATGAGCAATGTGGACCGTGGAAGATGAAAATTGGTAATGAGCCCGCGCGTGACGAGAAATTCGAACCCGGGGAGGATGAAAAGGCTGGTCTCGCCTCGTCCTGCGACGATCCTGCCTTTGTGCTCGCGCGCCACGTGCTCGAGAGTGCGAACGCTGGTTGTGCCCACCGCAATTACTCGTCGCCCTTCCGCGAGGGCACGCTGGATGCCCGGCACGGCTTCGTCTGAAATCTCGAACCGCTCCGGTTCCATTTTGTGTTCCTCGACGCGCTCCGACCGCACAGGCTGGAAAGTGCCGAGACCTACGTGAAGCGTAATCTCGCGAGTTTCGACGCTGCGCGAACGCAACTCACTCAGGACGCGGTCCGTGAAATGAAAACCAGCGGTGGGCGCGGCGACAGCTCCGCGGACTTTCGCGTACACCGTCTGATAAGTCTCGCGGTCTGTGGCGTCGTCGGCGCGATGAATGTAGGGCGGCAGCGGCACGTGGCCCAGCCGATCGATCGCCTCTTCGACGGACCCGTTGCGCGCGCTAAGCCGGACGCGCCGCAAGCCGTACTCTCCCCGCCCCACGACCTCGGCCAGCAATTCTCCCTTTCCAAAGTCAAGCAATTCGCCGGCCCTCACCTTGCGCCCCGGATGCACAAGCCCCTGCCAGACATCGTCCTCTTCTTGGCGCGTCAGCATCAGCTCGACTTCGGCGCTCAAATACTCCCGAGCCGCGGGATTATTTTTGCCGATTCTTTGCGCTCCAGTCCCTCGGCGGCGGCCAAGCAGTCGCGCCGGAAACACCCTGGTGTTATTGAACACCAGAAGATCGCCGGGCTTGAGGATTTGGGGAATGTCGCGGAACGTCAGGTTCTGAATCGTCTGCGCCGCGCGATCCAGCACCATCAGTCGCGAGGCGTCGCGCTCGGCGAGCGGCCGCTGGGCAATTAAATCTGGCGGGAGCTGGTAATCGAACTCCGTGATTTGCACCGTCTTATATTCTATAAGCAGAAAGGGGAAATGAGATGAGGTCCGTGGCGAGCGGCAAAGAATGTCAAATGGGTCATGGAAAATGGGAAATGTAAGATGGCAAGGAGAGCTAGCTCTTAGCACCGCGCCTGCCGCCATTCTGAGCCATTAGCCATTTCACATTTCCCATTTGCCATTTGAAATTGTTCTCCCTCTCCTCTCTTGCCACTTGCTGCCGCCGGGCGGGACCACTTGCCCCTGCATCCGTACGAAGACCGTGATAGGGTAGATAGGTGAATCTTCCGTCGGTCACCATCTCGGCGCGAGGCATCGAGCGAATTATCTCAGGCCATCCCTGGATCTATCGCGCCGACCTCGGACCAGGTTCGAAGGCCGAACCAGGAGCAGTCGTCCGCGTGATCGACCGCAAAAAGCGCTACTGGGGCCAGGCTCTCTACAGCAGCAAATCCCAAATCGCTCTGCGGATGTTAACGCGCGAGGAGCGCGTTTTCGACCGCGCGTTTCTCGCTGAGCGGATCGCCGCCGCAGCTTCATTCCGAGCCCAAATCGTCGAGGGCGCCGAGGCCTATCGCCTGGTCGCAGCCGAAGGTGACCAATTGCCGAGCCTCATTATCGATCGCTACGGCGGGTATTTTGTCGTGCAAACGCTAAGCCAGGGCATGGAAAACCTGAAGACGACTGTCGTTGAAATCTTGCGAGAGCAGTTCGCGCCTGTTTCGATCCTGGAACGCAATGACGTTGCGGTGCGCGATCTCGAGGGTTTGCCCGAACGGAAAGGTGTTCTCGCGGGCGAAGCGGTGAGCGAAGTACTTGTGGAAGAGAACGGAGTGAAATCCTGCTTCAACCTGATGGATGGCCAGAAGACCGGAGGCTTTCTCGACCAGCGGGAGAACCGAGCTGCAGCCAGGAAGTACGTGCGCGGGCGCTTGCTGGATTGCTTCACTTACACCGGCGGATTTGCTTTGACCCTCGCCAGGCAATGCGAAACGGTGCTGGCTGTGGAGAGCTCCGGCGAGGCGCTGAAGTTGGCTCGTCGCAACCAGGGACTGAACAACATATCGAATGTTGAGTTCAAGGAAGCGAACTGCTTCGACTTCTTGAAAGCTGCGGACCAGTCCGGCCAGCGGTTCGATGCCGTGGTGCTCGACCCGCCGCCTTTCGCGCGCCACAAATCCAATCTCGAATCGGCCTTGCGCGGATACAAGGAGTTGAATTTGCGCGCGCTGAAAATGCTGGCCCGCGGTGGATACTTGATCACGTGTTCGTGTTCGTTTCACGTGAGCGAAGGTGACCTGTTACAGGCTGTGGCCGATGCCGCTCTCGACGCCCATCGCACAGTGAGCGTCGTCGAGCGAAGAACGCAGTCTCGCGATCACCCGATTCTGCTGACCGTTCCCGAGACTCATTACTTGAAGTGTTTGATCTTGCGCGTGCTATGACGCGCGTCGCATGATCGAGGGACAAGCTCGATGGACATGGGAAGACCTCAAAAGACTACGATTAGTTCAATAAATATTTGCGTTCTCTGTCTTCTTGCAGTTCCAGGTCCAGTTTCGGGCTTCGGCCAAGCGCAGCCTCTTAAGCTGATCATCTCCGTCGAACAGCAAGTGCTCACCGCGCCTCTTCCAGCTCGCGTTACGCTGCACCTGCACAATTCCGGCAAGGAAACGTTGTGGCTTTATCACAGCGTTGCGGCCGCGGGCGCTGTCTCGAACCGATCCGCATCCGGGTCGCCGGCCGCTTCCCTCGCTCCGTCTCATCCCGTCGAAGGTCCAACCCTGGCCGTCCGACTGGAGTCCGCGGACAATCACGCCGCGGCCTCGGGCATGGTTCTGGAGAGTGCAGGCTTGCCGCATCCGAAACTGGTTCGACTCGCTCCCGACGGCGATTACGAGGAGAAGACGGTAATCCGGCTCGCGCCTGCGGTTGCCGAAGGCGACAGCTCTAAACCTCCGCAATGGGGCAGATATAAGCTGGCGGTCACCTACGCGGCCCAGTACTCGAATGCAGCCGATCTCGAAAGAATCCTGGGGGTGCGGTTGTGGCAGGGCGAGGTGCAAAGCAACGCGATCGACGTGGAATTGCAGCCCCCTGCTGCGGCGGCCCTGGGATCGATCGCCGGCCGAGTCACCGGCTCGGACAACGTGCCACTCAATCGGGTCTCGGCTTCCCTGAGCGACGAGCACGAACGGATCTTGGACCAGACCTCCACGGACATCGAGGGCGGCTATTCGTTCACGCATCTCCCGCTTGGCCTTTACTGGGTCACGGTGCGCCGGAAGGATTTCGACGAGGACACCACGGTCTTCAGCCACGTTGTCCTCACGGCTGAGGAACCCGCGGGCACAATTAATTTTCTCCTCACGCCGCCGGAGGCATACTTTCCGAAACAGATGCTGCACAAACCTGTCCTCTTTCGCGTCACCGACGGCACTGGTCAGCCGCTCGACAACGTCGCTCTCGAAATCACGTGGTCGAGCGGCACGGTGTTGAATAACGTGAAAGGCGTGACCTCTAGGGATGGAATTGCCGCCTTGGAATTGATTCCGGGGCGCCAGTACGTGACCCTCAAACGGAAAGGGTGCCCGAAGGACGAAGAGCGAGTGGATGTGGCGCCCGGCGCCGGCATTGATGGCACTTCACTTGTGCTGGAGTGTTCGAAGCGGTGAATATCAACAGAGCTGAAGCCCGAGAAGGGCTCGCGGCATCCGTGCGAGTGGCTACAAGCCAAGACGCCGAGCGCATTGCTCAGCTCTCGACGCAGCTTGGTTATCCGTCGTCTCGAGAAGACGTCGAGCATCGACTCGAGCTGATCGAGCGCGCCCCGGACAATGTTGTCTACGTTGCGGCCCTTGCGGACGGTTCAGTCGTCGGCTGGCTGCACGCTTACGTGCGCCGATTGGTCGAGAGCGACACGAGCGCGGAGCTCGGAGGACTGGTTGTCGACGAACACCGCCGCGGGCGAGGTGTGGGGCGCGTCTTAATGGACCATGCTGAACAGTGGGCTCGCGGCAAAGGGTGCACGGGCCTCAGCCTGCGCTCGAACATCATCCGCGACGGCGCACGCAAGTTCTACCAGGACCTCGGCTACACCGTTCTCAAGACTCAATACGCATTCTGGAAGAAACTGTAAAGCCGGCGACGAGCCGTGGCCTGGAAGCAATCAGCCAACCTCAGAGCTGCGGCGTTCGAGCAGGAGTGTGTCGCGCCAGGCGCCGTCGAGCTGAGCGATTCGCTCTCGCCGGCCCACTTCACGGAATCCGCACTGGCGCACCAGCGCCAGGCGCGAGCGATTCGATCACGAAATCCATTGGCAGCACCCAGCGTCAATCGCCCAAAGGTTACAAGGGATGCGACGAAGAGACAAGCCGGCTACCGGCGGGTCGAGCTGATTTCTCCGAAAAGGCTTATTCGGAAGAAATGACGCTTCGATGCCAAATTCTTTAGGAAGTTAATCGGGGCGAGAGGATTTGAACCTCCGACCTCTTGGTCCCGAACCAAGCGCGCTACCAGGCTACGCTACGCCCCGATAAACAAGAGGAATTAGGACTTAGGAATTAGGATTTAGGGAAAAACATCCTCGACAGTGCTGCTTCCTGCCCTAACACCTAATCCCTAATTCCTAATTCCTGAGTTTCTGGTCGGGACGGCCAGATTTGAACTGGCGACCCCTTGCACCCCAAGCAAGTGCGCTACCAGGCTGCGCCACGTCCCGATAAAGAGCAGGAATTAGGATTTAGGAATTAGGATTCAGGACCCGGGGAAAAACATCCTCGATTCTGCTGCTTCCGGCCCTAATTCCTAATCCCTAATTCCTAGTCCCTGGAATCTCCACGCTAGCATTTACTGGAAAGAATTGTCAAGACAGCTCGCAGCTCGTGCTTGATGGATCTTAGTAGCTGGGCATCGAGAGGGGTGGCAGGCTGCGGCGTCTGAGGCCCCGAGTCTGCCGTTTCTCCGCCGAGCTGGCCAGGGCGTAACTGTGCGAGTTGTTTGCGCGCGCCGTCGATGGTAAAGCGTCTCTCCTGGAGAAGCCGCTTGATCTCGAAGATCGTGTAGACGTCCTGCCGCCGGTAGAGCCGTTGTCCTGAGCGGCTCTTGACCGGCTTCAGCATTGGGAATTGTCCCTCCCAGTAGCGAAGAACGTAAGGTTTAACCTCGGTCAGGTGACTGACTTCGCCGATGCGGAAGTAAAGCTTATTGGGAATCATCGCTGCGCCGAGCGAGAGTTGCTTGTGCGGGGCAAGGCGTGACCGCGGACTTTTTGGCATAGGATCCTCGCGCTCCGGCGCAATCGCCTTATGGCCATCTTAGAGAATAGGGGATTCGAGCGTCAAGCGCCGCGCTCAACAACCCAACAGAAATTTCGTGCACCGGAAACCGTAAGGTATACTGTGCTGCCTTGCGGACGCTCGCCAGCATCGCTCCAACGCGATGCCCGCGCGCGAGTGCCTTGGCGGCGCTGGCCTCAGAGCATCACGCATTCGAAGCGACGGAGGGAAAGAACGATCATGCGCAAGCTCATCATCGGCATTGACGTGGGCGGCACAAAAGTGGCGGGCGGCTTGGTGACGGAACGAGGCCGCTTGGTGGCATCCTCCATCCTCCCGACGCGGGCGAACGAAGGCTTCAAGATCAGTTACGGCCAGATTCTTCAGCTCATCGAGAGCCTCCTTCAGGAAGCGCACGGCAAGCACAACATTCGAGGCATCGGCATCTGTGCCCCTGGGCCGGTCGATCCGAAATTCGGCGTGGTCCTCAACCCACCGAACCTGCGCGGCTGGCGAGACGTGAAGCTGGGGCAAAAGATCGGGAACCATTTCGGCCTGCCGACGAAAGTCGAGAACGACGCCAATGCCGCGGGCCTCGCCGAGGTCCTCTTCGGCGCCGCCGCCGGATTGCGGGACGTCTTCTACGTGACCATCTCCACCGGCATCGGAACGGGGATCATCATTGACAGGAAGGTTTATCACGGCGCGAACGGCGTGGCGGGCGAGGGCGGCCACGTCTCCATTGACTTTCACAGCCCTTACCGCTGCGGCTGCGGCACTTATGGTTGCATCGAGGCCTTGGCCGCGGGGCCGGGCATGGTGCGGCGCGCGCGCGTCCTGCTGGAACAAGATTACAAAGCAAAGAGCCTGCTGCGAGAAATGTGCCATGGCCACACCAGCCGAATCACGCCCAAGATGATTCAGGATGCCGCGCGCGCTCGGGACCCTATCGCCCAATCCATCATTGACGAAACGGGTTTCTACCTTGGCGTCTGGCTGGCGGGAATGATGACTGTGCTCGACCCTGAAGCGATCGTCATTGGCGGAGGCGTGGCGCAGATTGGACGGCCGCTATTTCGCAAAATCAAGGAAACGATCCCCCACTACACGATCAATCGACGCTTTGCCAGCAGGACCCCGCTGCTCCGCGCCAAGCTCCAGAAACAGGTTGGGGTCTTTGGCGCGGCCAGCTTGTTTTTGCCGGAGGGCGAAGAGGCCGAAAGAGGAAGCTAAGTGCCCGCCCCTTGCCACGGTGGGAATGAGGGACGGGATCAAATTGCGGCGCGCCCTTTCGTTGACGGCCGGCGGCAGGCGGGCTTATGCTATTGGCGCCCGCAGGTGCAAGGATGTAGATGTTCATCCGTGGTGATGGGCCTGCCGGGAATATGAAAGCGTTTGCGGAACTCGCCAAGCCCCGCGTTGTGCCTCCGCTTCATCCGCGGTTTGCTCCCGCAGTGTTAGCCAATCGCGCCTACCTGAACGCAGTGCGGGGCAGCGGGCGTGGCGTCCCGCTCACCATCGCCCTCGAGCGCCATGAGGGTTTCGTTTCCGTTTACAAGACGGAGTGCTTCGACGAGGCCGACGCTTCCTCTCGTTTCAACTTATCCTTCGCAGAGCGGCTCGTGAAAACGCTCCTCTGGAAGTACGGAGGCTGGAGAATCGTGGTGGCGGGTCCGCGCCGCGTGGGTGAACACATCCGCCAGACCTACTCTCCGCAAGGCGCGCGCGCCTTCGACGCGGAGTTTATGGGCGGCGTTTACGAACACCCGTTCACGGTTGAGATTACCGACCCTGAGAATCCCCCTGAGCCGCGCGAGGGCGGCGTTGCTCTGGGAAGGCATCTCGAAGGTTGCCGCCTTGGGTTTGATTTGGGCGCCACGGACCGAAAGGTAGCGGCGGTAGTCGACGGCGAGGCTGTATTCACCGAAGAAGTGGTTTGGGATCCCCGCAACGCTGCCGACCCTGCTTATCATTACAACGAAATTATGGCGGGGCTGAAATCAGCCGCAAGTCATTTGCCGCGCGTGGATGCGATTGGCGGAAGCTCCGCCGGAATCTACATCAATAATCGCCCACGCGTGGGTTCCCTCTTTCGCGCCGTGCCTCAGGAACTGTTTGAGAGCCGCATCAGCAACCTCTTCATTGCCCTGAAGCGCGCTTGGGGCGGAATCCCCTTCGTGGTGGTGAACGATGGTGAAGTCACCGCGCTCGCCGGCTCAATGTCTCTCGTGGACAACGCGGTGCTCGGAGTGGCGCTGGGCTCAAGCGAGGCGGGCGGTTACGTCACGCCCTCGGGCGAGTTGACCACGTGGTTGAACGAGCTGGCCTTTTGCCCTGTGGACTATGACCCCGAAGCTCCTGTCGACGAGTGGTCGGGCGATCGAGGTTGCGGCGTTCAATATTTCTCACAGCAGGCGGTCTTTCGACTTGCGCCCGTAGCTGGAATCGAATTGGACCAGCGCCTCGGTCCGGCCGAGAGACTCAAGCGCATCCAGGAGTTGGTCCATTCCGGCGACGAGCGCGCGATTCAGATTTTTGAAACGATTGGCTGCTACGTCGGATATGGCATCGCGAACTACGCGGACTTTTATGAGCTGCGCAACGTGTTGATCCTCGGCCGCGTGACCTCGGGTGAGGGTGGGAACATTATTCTGAATCGAGCCCAGGAAGTGTTGACGAGGGAATTTCCGGAACTGGACAAAAGAGTGAAGGTCTTGCTTCCGGATGAAGCGACTCGGCGTGTGGGTCAGGCGGTGGCGGCCGCCAGCCTGCCGGCGCTGACCGGAAAGTAGGGAGGAAGAGCATGCAATTTCGCAATCCTGGAGCGGAAGTCTACGTCCCGGATGGAACCGAGGGCGACACAGCCCTCTCCCGCACGACGCACCTTGCGGTGGCGGCGCACCAAGATGACATCGAGATTATGGCCTATCACGGCGTCCTCGAATGCTTCGGTCGGGACGACAGGTATTTCACCGGCGTCACGGTCACCAATGGCAGCGGCAGCCCGCGGGACGGCCTGTACGCCAACTACACCGACGACGAAATGCAGGTTGTCCGGCGGCTGGAACAGAAGAAAGCCGCCTTCGTCGGTGAATTCGCCGCCCATGTGTTCCTGGACTACTCGAGCGGCGCAGTGAAGGATCCTCGAAGCCCGCACGTGGTGGAAGACCTGAAGAAGCTCATCGCCACAATGAAGCCCCAGGTGATTTACACCCACAACCTCGCTGACAAGCACGACACGCACGTGGCCGTGGCGTTGCGATTGATTCAAGCCCTGCGAGAGATGCCGCGAGATTCGCGACCCGCGCACGTCTATGGCTGCGAGGTGTGGCGCAGTCTCGATTGGCTGAATGACGGCGACAAGATTGTGTTCAATGTCGAAGCCCACGAAAACATCGCGGCATCGCTGGTTGGAGTTTTCGACTCGCAGATCGCTGGAGGGAAGCGATACGATCTGGCGACGATGGGGCGGCGGCGCGCCAATGCGACGTATTTTGCCTCGCACGGCGTCGACGAGTCTCAGGCGCTGATTTATGGCCTCGATCTGACCCCGCTCGTCCAGGACGAAAAACTCGATGTCGGCCAATATGTCCAGGGTTTCATTGACCGATTCGCAGAAGATATCTCGAGCCGGATCGCCAAGCTTTCGTGATGTGGCGACGGGGTTACTCCGCTAAGGGCTGGATCGCAGCGTCCGGTTCACCCCAGCACAGGCGCGAACGGAGCGGCAGGTTTACGCTACCTCGGAGGAGGACGGCGCAAACCCGACCTCACATCAAACTGACCCACAACCTAACCCCCTGGCACCCATTAATGGCAAGCGGCTGTCCGTCGCCACGGCGCAGTACGTCAGTGTGGAAGTCCTTCCGGGCACCAGTCACTGACGAACTGAAATCCCGACCAGCTGAAAAACTGTCCGACAAAAACAAAGGGCTTATCAGATCTTTCAGATTTCATATCGGTGGGGCAAAATGGGTAGTGGTACAGTTTGCGCAATGTAGCGGCGAGTTGCGGGGACCCCAGGTTGTGCTTTGGGGCTCGCCCCTTGGCGGCGTAAAGCCACCTCTACAACAATCTGGACCACTACCATTCTTAGCCTTCCTTGACAAGCAGTCAGCGGCGGCTATAATAAATAGCTTGGCGAGCGAGGCTCCGGTGTTGATAACCCTCCATGAGCTGGAGCTCCACCGGATCACGATTTCGAAGACCTACGAGTCCGGCTCCCTGGATTACCACGCAACGGAGTTCCAGCAGGTCGGCCCGTTGCGGGCCGATGCAACAGCGGAGCTCGTAGGTTCCGAAATTCGCATCCGGGGGCATCTGGGCACTCGGCTGAAGGCGCATTGCGATCGTTGCCTTACGGCTATTGAGTTTCCGATCGACCGGGATTTTGACCTCTTCTACCGCCCGATGAGCAGCATCGCCCGGGAAGAGGAGGTCGAAGTACCCGACCAGGAGTTGGAGATCGGGTTTTTCTCCGGCGAGGGGGTCGAACTGGCGGATGTCCTCGCGGAGCAGGTTAACCTCGCGGTGCCGATGAAGCTGGTCTGCCGGCCGGACTGCCAGGGTCTCTGTCCGGTGTGCGGCGTTGACCGGAACCTGGAAAATTGCCAGTGCACGACCGAGCAACATCAGTCTCCGTTCGACGCGCTCAAGGAAGAATAGGGAGGAGAGCGGAAATCAGAAATTAGAAATCAGAAAAGGCCCACCGGTGCCAGTTTCTGATTTCTGCTTTCTGATTTCTGATTTGAAACTATGCCCAATCCAAAAAGACGACATTCCAAGGCACGGCGAAATCGAAGGCGAGCCCACGACCACCTGACCCCCCGTCAGTTCGTCGAGTGTCCTCATTGTCATGAGACCAAGTTGGCTCACCAAGCCTGCCCTTATTGCGGCTATTATCGCGGGCGGGAAGTGGTGCTCGTCGAAGAATCCGCTTAAGAGGATTCCAGCCGGCAGAGGAAATCAGAAATCAGAAATTAGAAATCAGAAAAGGCGAATCCGCGCCGGTTCTGATTTCTAATTTCTGATTTCTGACTTGAAACCATGCGACGCATCGCCGTTGACGCCATGGGCACAGACGCGGCACCCTTGCCGGAGGTGCAGGGCGCCATTCACGCGGCGCGCGAGGGCCTCGCCGAGGTCCTGCTCGTGGGCCCGGAGGACGTGCTCAAGCGAGAGCTGGCGCGCCGGGATGCTCGCGGCTTGAAGATCGAAGTGGTCCATGCCAGCGAGGCCGTGACCATGGAAGACGCGGCGGCGAAAGCCTTCCGCCGCAAGCGAGATTCTTCCATCCGTGTGGCGGCGCGCCTGGTGCGCGAAGGCAAGGCGGATGGCTTGGTCAGCGCCGGCAACACCGGCGCGGTCATGACGACGGTTAAGATTGTCCTCGGCACCTTGGAAGGTGTTGACCGGCCGGCTCTCGCCGCCGTCTTTCCAACTTCCAAAGGCAGGGCCGCGGTTTTGGTGGACGTGGGCGCCAACGTCGATTGCAAGGCGTCAAACCTGGAACAGTTCGCCGTCATGGGCGAAATCTATTACCGCGTAATTTTCGGCGCTGCCAGGCCGCGCGTCGGGCTGCTCTCGATTGGGCAAGAGGATCACAAGGGCAACGAGCTCACGCGCGAGGCGTTTGGCCTGCTGAGGCGATTGCCCTTGAATTTCGTGGGCAACGTCGAGGGGCGCGATCTTTACAACGGGAGCGTGGACGTTATCATTTGCGACGGATTCATCGGCAATGTCGCCCTGAAAATCAGTGAGGGGCTAGTGGAAGCAGTTTCGGTAATGCTAAAACAATTACTTTCAAGATCTCTGACGTCCAAGATGGGTTACCTGCTTTCCCGGAGAGCCTTCCGGCACTTCAGGCACACATTGGATTATGCTGAATACGGCGGAGCTCCGCTCTTGGGCGTGCGAGGCGTCTGCATTATTTGCCACGGCGGTTCCAGCGACAACGCCATTAAGAATGCGGTCCGCGTGGCGGCCGGCTTTTCAGAGGGCGGAGTGAACGAGAAGATTCTGCGCGAATTGTCGGGCGCCGCCATGGGTAGGGCTTGAGCAGATGGGGCACGCCCCGACGGATTTCCCCGAACAACAGGGCCAAGGAGCATCCATGACTTCGGCTGGCATTTTGGGCACCGGCGCGGCGTTGCCCGAAAAGGTGATCACCAACCACGACCTGGAAAAATTGGTGGACACTTCCGACCGCTGGATTACGGAGCGGACCGGCATCAAGGAGCGGCGTCAAGCCGCCCCTGGCGAAACGACCTCGAGCCTCTCCGTTCAAGCCTCGCGCCGCGCTCTGGAAATGGCCGGAATCTCGCCCAAGGACTTGGATCTGATCATCTGCTCAACCATCTCGCCTGATATGCCGTTGCCCAGCACCGCAGCGTTCATCCAACGAGAACTGGGAGCGCGATCGTGCTGCGCCTTCGATCTGGCGGCGGCGTGTTCCGGCTTTCTCTTTGGCATCACGGTGGCGGAGCAATACATCAAGACGGGCAAGGCCAAGTATGTGCTGGTGATCGGGGCCGAGTTGCTTTCGCGTTACCTCGACTACCAGGACCGCGCGACCTGTGTCATCTTTGGTGACGGGGTGGCGGCGGGCGTGTTGGGTCCTGTCGCTCCGCCTTCCGGCATTCTGGCCGCGGAACTGCACACCGACGGCGCGTTTGCCGACCATCTCTGCATCCCCGCCGGCGGCACGGCCAAGCCCGCAACCTGCGAGACGGTGAAAGCGCGAGAGCACTACATCAAGATGCGCGGCAACGAGTTGTTTAAAGTCGCGGTGCGCAGCCTCGAAGAGGTGTCGCGGCGAGTGCTGGAAGAAGCCAACGTCTGCACCGAGCAACTGGCTCTCATGATTCCTCACCAAGCCAACCAGCGCATTACGGACGCCGTGCAAGCGCGGTTGGGCGTGCCCTTGGAGAAGGTCTACGCCAACATCAGTCGCGTCGGCAACACCTCGTCGGCCTCCATTCCCATCTGTCTGGACGAGTGCGTCCGCAGCGGGCGGATTAAGAAAGGCGACCTGATTCTCATGTCAGCCTTCGGCGCGGGAGTGACGTGGGGAGCGGTTCTCATGCGGTGGTAGGCAAGAATTATGAATTATAAATTATGAATTATGAGAGCCACAAAGGACGATCGGAATGTTTCGTTTATAATCCATAATTTATAATTCATAATTGCATCGGACGCGCATTTGCCAACGATAGCCTTTCTCTTTCCCGGACAAGGTTCTCAGTATCCCGGCATGGGCCGCGAATTGGCGGAGCAGTATCCGCGTGCCCGGAGCGTGTTTGAGGAGGCCGACCGCACGCTCGGCTTTCCGTTATCCAGGGTATGCTTCGAGGGGCCGGCGGAAGACCTTCAGCTCACCGCCAACACTCAGCCGGCGATCTTGACGGTATCGGTAGCGGTGGCGGAAGTCTTGAGCGAGCACGGTGTGCGGGCCGACTATGTGGCCGGTCACAGCCTGGGGGAATACTCGGCGCTGGTCGCAGCGCGATCGCTGGCGCTCACCGATGCCGTGCGGCTGGTGCGCAAGCGCGGAGAGTTCATGCAGGAGGCGGTGCCTGTGGGCCAGGGCGCGATGGCGGCGTTGCTCGGGTTTGACGCCACCGCGGCGGAAGAAGTCTGCCGTGAGGCCGCGCAGGGAGAAGTCGTTTCTCCCGCCAACCTGAATTCGCCAGGGCAATTAGTGATTGCCGGGGACCGCGCCGCCGTCGAACGCGCGGCAGAACTGGCGAGAAAGCGCGGCGCAAAACGGGCGGTGATGTTGAATGTGAGCGCGCCCTTCCATTGCGCCCTGTTGAAGCCGGCGGAGGACCGCCTCGCCATCGAACTGGATCGAGTTGAGATTCACGATCCGCAAATGCCCCTTGTGAACAACGTGGACGCGCGCGTCGTGCGCCGATCGGCGGACGTTCTGGATGGGTTGAAGCGCCAAGTCACCGCGCCGGTGCGTTGGGAACAATCCATCCGCTTGCTCCGAAGCGAGGGCGTCGAGCTCTTCATCGAGGTCGGGCCGGGCAAGGTGCTCTCCGCCCTTGCAGCCCAAATCGATCGGCAATCTGCGCCGAGGGAAAAGGATTTCGGTACTCCACGTGACTGGCACGACGCTTACACTAAGTGGGCTGCCGCTCACCAGTGCTTGCACGTGGAGGACGCTGCCTCGATGGACGAAGTCCTCGGCAGAATGGCAAAAACGACGTAGGGGCGGCTCCCTGCCGCCCCGCCAGATAGGAGTAGGTAGAGGTATGCTGAGTTTGGAAGGACGGGTAGCGATTGTAACGGGCGGCGCCCAGGGAATCGGGCGGGCTACGGTCCTGGCTCTGGCCGAGGCCGGCGCCAAGATCGCTTTAACCAATATTCGCTGTGCCAAGCTCGACCAGACGATCCAGGAGCTGAAGGACATGGGACGCGAGGGCTTGAAGTTCTGCGTCGATGTCACAGACGTCGAAGCCGTTCAAGAAATGGTCGAACAAACCATTGCCACCTGGGGCAAAATCGACATCCTGGTGAACAACGCGGGCATCACCAAGGACAATCTGGTGATGCGGATGAAGACGCCCGAGTGGGAGGCCGTCCTCAAGACCAACCTGGACGGCACCTTCTACTGCATTCGGGCGGCGCTGCCCGCGATGGTCCGCCAACGTTACGGGCGCATCATCAATATCTCGTCCGTGGTAGCGCAGGCCGGGAATGTGGGCCAGGCAAACTATATCGCTTCCAAGGCGGGCATCATTGGTCTGACCAAAGCCGTGGCAGCGGAAGTCGCCCGAAAGAACATCACTGTGAATGCCATCGCCCCCGGCTTCATCGCCACGCCCATGACGGCGGACCTTCCTGAGCAGGTCAAGGAGAGAATGCTCAGCATGATTCCCATCGGTCGAATGGGCACTGACCAGGAGATCGCGAACGGAGTGCGCTTTCTGGCATCCGAGGAAGCGAGCTACATCACCGGCCACGTGCTCAACATCAACGGCGGAATGTTCATGTCGTGAGCACGGTGGCAAGTATTTCAGTGCGTCAGTACTTCAGTACTTCAGTATTTCAGTAAACTGACAAACTCAAGTCCTGACGCACTGACGAACTGTTTGTGACATCTGACAAAGGACCATACTCTATGCCTGATCGTCGTCAAGTTCCGCGTTACCTATTCAACGGAGCAGCTCAACTCTCTCAGACTCTGGACGGCCCAAGCGACAATATCACCTTGGAGAGTATCAGCGTCACTGGCTGCCGAACTGAGAGTGCGGTCGCGCCGGCTGTCGGCCAGAAAGCTGTCCTGACCATTGACTGGCAGGGAAGGCCGTTCCGGACCGAAGTGGAGATTGTTTGGAAGAGGCCCAAAGGCGGCGCGGGTCTCAGGTTTCTGTCGGTCGACAAGGAAAGCCTCGCCGTCCTGCGCGATATCTGCTCCAGCCATCCCCTCGAGCCGCTCACCAAGCTCCCATCAGAACCCGACTAAACTCGGCGATGTACGGTCTTTTCCGCGGCCAAAACACAAAGGCCGTCCCGATCGACCGGGACGGCCTTTATCCTTGTAGTGATGCTCGTTCTGTTTACACAGACACCTTTTCGGTAACAGGCGTGGAGTGACCGGCGCCATTGCCATTGCCATTCGAACCGGCCGGGGCGGCGCCGATAGTGACAAGCTGCGGAGCGGGCTTTTTCAGGACCAACTCCTCATAGAGCTGCCGCGCCTGCTGGGCTTCCCAGGCCGCCTTGCGCCGAGCTTTTTCTTCTTCGGCGGCGGTCATGGGAACATCGTGATCTCTCTCGCGAACGCGCGCCGCGTCTTCGGCGCGGATCTCGAGCGAGTGCTCGTAGTCCGGCAGACTGACCTCTTTGCCCTTGGCATAAATCTCATGCTTGCCGTGGGTCTTATACCACTCGGCCACCGTCGCATTCTTGTACATGTTTTCGATGATGTTGCGCCAGCCGATACCGGTGTTGTAGGCGCAGAAGGAAATCTCGCCTTGCTGCGTGGCATAAGGAATGATGCACATCTCGGTGCGGCGGAAGTCGTAGTTGAAAAGGTCCTGGAACCACATGCCGGCGATGAAGAGGAAGTTCCATGGATCTGACCGCCGCCGGAGCGTGTCTTCCAGATTGCGCTCCGGGCTCGACTTGCCGTAGAGCTGGTCGGCGCGCTTTTCGCCCGTGAGCGCGAACGATTTATCGAACTTCTTCAGCAGATCGCTCAGCGCCAGGCTGGGCGGCGCCTTGAAGGAGTTGTAATTCTTCAGCAGCGCCAGGGCCATCATGAAATTCGAGAACGTCTTGCCGCGCGCCGCGTCGGTGATCTTCTGCATGTCCTTCACCAAGCCGGGAATATTCAGGAATTCCGGCACCGGCGCCCATTCCTTGTTTTCCTTGTTGATCATCAGCGCGGTGCCCACGCCACAATTGGGATGGCAGCCGCAGCTCACCTGGCCCCACTGTGCTTCCGGCCCGTGGACCATATCCGCGAAATCCGCGAAGGCGCCCATCAGCGAGAGCGGGAACCAGTCGCGCGTCGGCTCGGTGATGCCGAGCTGTTTCTTCACGTCGAGCGCCATGTGCGAGAGCGTGTACCGCTGCCGCGCGCGCCGCTCCGGAGTGATGTCCTCATCGCGGCCGGTGAAGGAAACCGGCTGGAACGCAATGAACGCGATCTTCTTGGGATTCTCGCGAGCGAAGGTGATGATCGGACCCACTTGGTCGTTATTGACATTGTTGACCAGCGTCACCACCAGGATGATCTCGATGCCCGCCTCATGCATGTTGTCGATGGCCTTGAGCTTCACGTTAAACAGGTTGCCCACCTGGCGGTGGCTGTTGGCGTCGTTGCCGATGCCGTCGAATTGCAGGTACGCGTACCGCAATCCGGCATCATAGGCGAGCCGGCAGTATTCCTTGCTCTTGGCGAACTCGATGCCGTTGGTGGCCGCCTGCACGCTGTTGTAGCCTAGCTTGCGAGCGTAGCGGATGGCGTCAAGGAAATAAGGCGACATGGTCGGCTCGCCGCCCGAAAACTGCACGGACATCTGGCGCCGCGGCTTGATTTGGAGCGCGTTGTCCAGAATCTCCTTGACGTCTTCCCACGTCAGCTCGTGGACGAAGCCCACCTGGTTGGCGTCCATAAAGCACGGGTCGCACATCATGTTGCAGCGGTTCGTCAGGTCGACCGTCAGGACCGAGCCGCGGCCGTGCTGGATGGTGCTCGAGCCGTGGTTGTGCAGCTTCGCGTCGTTGTGGGAGCGCATGTCGCGGCCGGGAAAATTCTTCTCAATCCAGGCCAGGAAATTCACATCCTTGGCCATGATGTCTTCGTAGTGGCCGTGGATGGGGCAGTCCTTCACCATCCACACTTCTCCGTTCCGCTCGAGGATGTTGGCCTTGATCTCTCCCACTTTTTCCGTGAGCAGCGTGCGCCAATCCTGCTCGCCGTTGATGATTCGCTCGCGAGCTTCCTTCACGCACCCGGGACAAAGCGAATCCGTCTGGCGCGGCCATCCGAGCTGCGGCTTGGTCTTCTGCCAGGATTTCAGCAGGGGCTTGTCCGACCATCGCGGCGTGAACGCTGGATTCGGCTTGTACTTGTTGAAGAACTGGATGCCATCAAACGCCACCCCCGCCGTCACTGACGCGGCTCGATCAACGTATTTCAGTAATCGTGTGCCTCTTGTTCTGGGCATTTATTTTCTCCTTGAAGGCAGTGAGTCAGTTGGCCAGTATTTCAGTCCTTCAGTCATGGCATGGATTTCCGCCTCGGCGGGAGTGACCCGCTGACAACCTGAAGCACTGACGCACCGACGAACACTCGCTTTCCTCCAATTCGGGAATAGTGAGCTGTGTGCTCCATTCATATTTCTCAAAAAATCGGCCTTTTGTCTCTCTAACACACTGAAACTGGACAACTTAACCTCAATGGGTTCGTTTTCTCTCGACGCCGCTCATGTTCCTGATTCAAAAAGCCTTAACCTCAATGGGTTCGTTTGGGTTCGTTTCTTCTCTTGCCACTCGCCACTTGCCACATGCCACTGTCCCGGGAATTGGGAGTAGTGACGGAGCCGCGCGGCTTATGTGCTTCATTCTAAGAAACATTCCAGTTTCGTTCCTGATCCTTCCTACCTGTATGACTGGAAGCCGGAGCCACATCCTCTCCGTGCCTGCCACCCTCGCCCCTCACGCGCACCCCTTGTCCTTGCTACTTTCCTCCCACTTTCGATTTTCGAATTTCGATTTCCCTCTTTCCAATTTCCGGCTCTGCCAGGTCAAAGCACCTCCGTGCTCGCGTGGGAACGCCCTCATCGAGCGCCATGGAGCCCCGGCTCGCGGAGATATCGCACCACCCACTTTGCGACTCGCATCCTAGCCGAACTTTTGAGGGGCTGGAAAGCGAAATCGGCTGAAGTGTAGATTTTTGTGCCTGAAGTGTAGAAAAACGGGGGTGAATGGGGATTTCCAAATCTTGGATTTTCGACTTTGGATTGGGGATTGCGGCCGAAAAACGTCACTCGTCAAGGCCTTCTCGTCCGGCAGGCTTCTCTCCGACGAGCCCGACCGCTACATCAACATGCCCGAGAAATCGTATGTGGGGTGATTCTTGCCTTTCTTTCCCACCTACCACATGCGACCTGCTACCTACCGCTCTTAGCCCAAGCTGAGCGTTGGCCAGGCTAATTGCCGTGAAACAATCGCGGTGTTATAATATTGTTATACCGAGGGAGACGACCATGCTCACGACGATACGCCGTCTGGGAAACTCGCGGGGAATTATTATTCCCAAACCGATGCTGAAGGAAGCCGGGCTGGAGGAGGAGGCCGAGATCGCGCTCGAACGAGGCGCGATTGTTCTCCGCAAGCCGCGGCAGAACCCCCGCCAAGGCTGGGCGGAAGCCAGCCGCAAGTTGGCGGAAGCAGAGGATGACCAGCTCATCTGGCCGGAGTTCGGGAACCGGGATGACGGAGACCTTCGATGGTAGCTCGCGGAGAGGTGTGGCTGGTCACGCTCGATCCCACGGTGGGCAGCGAGATCCACAAGACCAGGCCCGCCCTGATCATCTCGCCACCGGAAATGCACGACTTCTTGCACACGGTGATTGTCGCTCCCATGACTACCGGAGCCAAGCCGGCGCCTTATCGCATCCCAGTTACTTTTCAAGGAAAGCGCGGGCTGATTCTTCTGGACCAACTCCGGACGCTGGACAAGATCCGGCTCGTCAAACGACTGGGAAACATAAGCCAGGCAGTTTTGGCTTCAACGCTGAAAACACTGCAACAAATGTTCACCTGAGGAAACGATGAAACGACTTAAGCGTTCGATAGCCTGCGTGGTGCTGATCTCATCTGCCGTCTTCGTTATTGGAGCGAGCTCGACATCGGCGCAAGAGCACCAGGCTCCGCTAGCGGCTACCCCGCCCATGGGTTGGAACGACTGGTACCAGTTCGAGTGTAAGGTCACTGACTCCGTGATACGTGCCGCCGCGGACGCGCTGGTCAGTTCCGGCATGAAAGCCGCCGGCTATGAGTACGTCAACGTGGATGACTGCTGGCAAGGGCAGCGCGATCCCCAGGGATTTATCCAGCCGAATGAGCGCTTTCCGGACATGAAGGAACTCGCCGATTACATTCACTCGAAGGGCCTGAAGTTTGGCCTCTACACCTCCCCAGGCCTCAAAACCTGTGCCGGCTACGAAGGAAGCTACGGCCACGAAGAGCAAGACGCCCGGACCTATGCCCGGTGGGGGGTGGATTTCCTCAAATACGATTGGTGCAGCGCCGAGACGGTTTACCCACGCTCCGAAATGCCGACGGCTTATAAGAGGATGCACGACGCCCTCCTGCGGACCGGCCGGCCCATGGTTTTTAGCTTGTGCCAGTACGGCCTGGAAGCAGTGTGGAAATGGGGTCCGGCGGTGGGCGGCAATCTCTGGCGAACCACGGACGATATCGGCGGCGATTACAGCCACTGGTCGGTGTTCGGCTTCCAGCAAGACGGGCTGGAGAAATACGCGGGGCCGGGACATTGGAACGACCCGGACATCCTGCAAATTGGCATTGGAAAGACCAACGACGATGAAGACCGCACCCAGATGACTTTGTGGTGCATCCTGGCCGCGCCGCTCCTGGCGGGCAATGACCTGACGAAGATGCGGCCGGAAACCCTCGCCATCCTGACCAATCCCGAGGTGATCGCCGTCGACCAGGACCAGGGAGCCGTGCAGGGACGACGCGTGTGGGATGAAGGCCCACTCGAAATCTGGATGAAGCCGCTGGCGGATGGCGGCAAGGCGGTGGCATTGTTCAACCGCTCCACCGGGAGCTTGCCGATGACACTTCGGCTCCACGATATCGGCTTCGATGGCCGGGCTCGCGTTCGCGACCTGTGGGCAAAAAAAGATCTGGGAATCCTTCAAAACGACGGCACTTTCCCCGTGCCGCCCCATGGGGCGATTCTCTTGAAAGTAACCGGAGTGAGGTAAATCGTCTCGGGGAAGTGTTAAGGGACCTGAGGCACACTATTTTGGCAACGGACTACGGACAACGGACGTCTTTCTTACGCTTTGACAAACGCTGGATTATGTTACAAGCCCCGATCAAACAGCGCGCGCTGGAGATCGGTTTTGACTTAGTCGGCATTGCGCCCATCGCCGCCTGGGAAGACTTAAAGTTCTCGCACCAGTGGGTGGAACGGGGCTACGGCGGCGAGATGCACTTTCTCGAAAACCCCAAGCGCGACGACCCGCGACTTGTTTTGCCTTCGGCGAAGTCGGTGATTTGCGTGGGCCTGGTCTACAACACTCCGTTCCCTTACTCCACGGAGGCCAGTAGGCAGAAGGCAGAAGGCAGTAGGCAGTCGGCAGAGGGCGAAAAGCAAAACTCGAATATCGAAAATCGAAATTCGGTCAATCCGCACTCCAAGATCCAATATCTTGAGCCTGGCCACTTGCCACTAGCCACTACGCACTCGCCCAGTGCGACGGACAACGGATCACGGACAACGGGCAAAGGACAACGGACAAAGGACAACGGACTCGCGGGACGAACAAAAGACTCTTCTCCAGTTTCCAATTTCCAGTCTCCAGTTTCTTGCGAGGAGGGGAGCCCTCGCGCCTGGATTTCGCGTTACGCTTGGGGCTCCGATTACCACAAGATCCTGCGCAGCAAGCTGGAAGAGCTTCGCGCGGCGGTGGAAGAATTGGCGCCGGGCGCGGAGACGCGCTCTTACGTCGATACGGGGCCGATCGTGGAGCGCGCCTTCGCCCGGCTCTCGGGCATCGGCTGGATGGGCAAAAACACTTGCCTGATCAACGAACGCAAGGGCTCCTGGTTTTTTCTGGGCGTGATTCTCACCAGCCTTGCGCTCCCGGCGGACCTGCCCGCGCCTGACCGTTGCGGCTCCTGCACGCGGTGCCTCGAGGCCTGCCCGACCGGGGCGCTGCCCGAGCCTTACGTGATGGACGCCTCGCGCTGCATCTCGTACTTCACCATCGAGCTGAAGGGCTCTATCCCTTCCGGATTTCGGTCCGCCATCGGGGCGAATATCTTTGGCTGCGATATTTGCCAGGATGTGTGTCCGTGGAATGCTCGTCCGTTGCCCGTTGTCAGTGGCCCGTCGCTTAAAAGCGGTCAGCGGTCAGCTATCAGCTCTCAGCGTAAAGCTGCAACCGTGGATGTAGCAGAGTTTCGGCCGATGCAAGTGGAGGCTAGAAAGTCTGCTGCCGAAGTGCCAGCTAACGATCCACTTCCGGCCACGGACCACGGACCACGGACAACGGACAGATTCTCCCTCTTCAATCCGCCCCTCGAAGCGTTAGTCTCCTTCACTGAAGAAGATTTTCGCCGTATCTTTCGTGACTCCCCCATAAAGCGAGTAAAATATCGCGGCTGGCTGCGGAACCTCTGCGTGGCGATGGGCAATTCCGGCGACTCAAGTCTAGTGCCTCACTTGCAGCGCCTCCGCGCGCACGAGGACCCCATTGTCAGGGAGCACGCCGAGTGGGCTTTCGAACAACTCGCGCAGGCGAAGCGGTTGGCGCGAGAGCCAAGCTCGGCGCCGGCCCGACCCCAAGATGAGCGTTCCATTCCCTCAGCCCCGACTCCGGCGGCGTCGAACGAGAACTGTCGTTAAGGCTCTCGGTTTGCTTTTCTTATCATTCTTCGTCGCGATGCAGCTGGTTGCGGCGGCGCCGCAGCACTATCGGATCAGCGGGACTGTCCGGGATCAGTCCGGCACCGCAATCTCAGGCGCAGAAATAACGCTCAAGAGCGGGACATTTGCTGCCCAGCGAGTGACCGACAGCGAAGGGCGATTCGAATTCGCCGACGTGCCGGCGGAACCGGGCACGATTGCGGTGAGGGCCGAGGGGTTTGGCCCCGTCGAGCAAAAATGGTTGGCACCAGGCGGAGAGGTGAAGCCACTCGACATCGTGCTTCAGCCGGCGCCCCAGTTCCAGCGGGTTTCGGTCACCGCCACTCGCACCCAAGTCCGTCTCGGCGACACGCCGGCTAGCGTCCTAGTCCTCTCCTCGACCGACCTTCAGAACACTAGCGCCCTCGCGCTCGATGACAAGCTCCGCCAGGTCCCGGGCTTCAGCCTCTTTCGCCGCTCGAGCAGCCGGACGGCCAATCCCACTTCGCAAGGCTTCTCCCTGCGCGGCGTGGGCGCAAGCGGGGCCAGCCGCGGCCTTGTGCTGATGGACGGCATTCCCCTGAATGATCCCTTCGGCGGCTGGATCTATTGGGACCGCATCCCGTACGAATCGGTGAGCTCGGTCGAAGTGTTGAATGGCGGCGCGTCCGACCTATACGGGACGGATGCGATGGGTGGAGTCATCAATGTGATGCCGCGCCGCCCGCTCGATTCCAGCCTCTCGCTCGAGACATCTTTCGGGAACGAAGAGACTCCGGAGATCTCGGCGCAGGGCAGCGTGCGCGCCGGCCGCTGGCTCGGAACGGCCTCTGGCGAAGCCTACCGCAGCGATGGCTACATCTTGGTGGATAAGGCCGAGCGCGGCAGCGTGGATACGCGGGCGAATTCGGAGTATTACACGCTCAATTCCAATGTGACGTGTCTGATTTCCGATCAAGCGCGCGGGTTTGCGAGCGGATCAATCTTTGGCGAGTCGCGCCAAAACGGCACGCCGCTTACCCCCAACAGCACTCATCTCCGCCAGCTTGCAGCAGGCCTTGACTATCAGTCCGTCGGCGCCGGCGCGATCGAGTTGCGGGTTTATGGCGGCCCTCAGCTTCTCGACCAGAAATTCTCCTCGGTCGCAACGGACCGCAACAGTGAATCGCTCACTCGAGTCCAGCGCGTGCCCGTTGAAGACATGGGCGGTTCGGCGCAGTGGTCACGAACTGTGGGCGCCTGGCAAACGCTCGTGGCCGGTTTCGAGGCCCGTGAGGTGCGCGGCGCGAGTAATGAGTTCGCCATGTCCAAGAACATCGCCACGACTGCCATCGACGCGGGCGGGCGCGAGCGGACCGAAGGCCTGTTTGGCGAGGACGTGATTCGGCCCGGGGCGCGGTGGCTGATCACGGCTGGGGGGCGCTTTGACCACTGGCGAAACTACGATGCGCTCATGGCCACGCAGCCGCTCACTAAGCCCGGCCCGGAAGCGGTGGTCGATTTTCCCGAGCGGACCGAGTCCGCTTTCAGCCCACGCGTCTCCGCGCTTTACCGGGCGAGCGACAAACTCTCTCTTACTGCTTCAGGCTACCGCGCTTTTCGCGCCCCCGCGCTCAACGAACTTTATCGGTCTTTCCGCCAAGGCAATGTGCAAACGCTCGCCAACGCCAACCTCGTCGCCGAGCGGCTCACGGGCGGGGAAGCCGGGGCGCGCTACACCGCCGTCGGGTCCAGGCTCGAACTGCGGGGCACGCTTTTCTGGAGCGACATCTCGAATCCCGTTTCCAACGTGACGGTGAGTGTTACAAACTCATTGATTACCCGGCAAAGAGAAAACCTCGGCCGGACGCGCTCACGTGGGTTCGAGCTGGATGCGGACGCGCGCGTGAGCAGCCACTTCTCCCTTTCGGGCGGTTATCAGTATGTGGATGCATCCGTGCTCAGCTTTCCGGCAGATATAGCTTTGGTGGGATTGCGAATTCCCCAAGTGCCGCGAAACGCGTTCACCTTTCAGGCGCGTTACTTCGCGCCCTCGCGCGTGACCGTGGCCATCCAGGGACGCTTCGGCGGTGTGCAGTATGATGACGACTTGAACCAGTTCCCGCTGGGCCGCTACTTCACGCTCGACGCGCTCATTTCGCGCCCATTGGGGCATCGAACTGAAATATTCGCAGCCGTCGAGAATCTGTTCAACGACCGCTACGCGATCGCGGCAACGCCTGTCGAGACGCTCAGCGCGCCGCTTGTGGCGCGCGCCGGCCTGCGGGTCCAATTGGGACCGCGGTAGAACTACAGGGGCGGCAGGGCAGTCAGCAATCAGCCATCAGCGAGCCTGGGTGACGGACCGTTTTGCTGAAAGCTGACGGCTGACTGCTGATGGCTCTCGCTTGCCACATGCCACTCGCCATTGTTCTCAGAATCGCTTCTCAACCTCAGCCCAATTGACCACGTTCCACCAGGCCGAGATGTAGTCCGGCCGCCGGTTCTGATACTTCAGATAGTAAGCGTGTTCCCAAACGTCCAATCCCAGGACCGCGGTCTTGCTTTCCATCAGCGGGCTGTCCTGATTGGCGGTCGAAGTAATCTCCAGCTTGCCGGAGTGATCCTTCAGCAGCCAGGCCCAGCCTGAGCCGAAGCGTCCGGCGGCGGCGGCGGTGAACTTCTCTTTGAATTGATCGAATCCGCCGAAGGTGCTCTTGATGGCGTCGGCAAGTTTTCCCGACGGCTGGCCTCCCGCCTTGGGTCCCATGATTTGCCAGAAGAACGAATGATTCGCGTGGCCGCCGGCGTTGTTGCGGACGGCGGTGCGAATGTTCTCCGGCACGATCGCGCAGTTGTTGGCCAGGAGCTCTTCCAGGGATTTCGAGGCCAGGTTGGGCGCCGACTCCAGCGCCTTATTCAGGTTGGTCACGTAAGCGTTGTGATGCTTGCCGTGGTGGATTTCCATCGTCATTTTATCGATGTAGGGCTCGAGCGCGTCAAAAGCGTAAGGCAACGGGGTAAGTGAGAACGGCATAACGCCTCCTTTGGCAGTATGTGCGGACGACATGATAACCTCCTTCTGCAAGAAATGAGAATCCCCTCTCCTGCAATTAAGTGATGCGGCGGGAGCGCCGGCGGTTTCGCGTTCATACATCGAACGACCGTGAATATTCCCACGCGCCGCGGGCGAAATTTCTGAAGGCGCGAGCCTAATCCAGGCGAGCACGGAGATCAAGGCAGGCGGCATGGCCGTCTCTTATGGGCCACTTCTGGGGCGTGAAAATTATAGGTCTTGACTTCGCCTGTCGGCATTTCTCAAGATGTGACCTTCAGCGCCGAATATGTAAGTTCGTCAAGTCGGGGATCAAGTACATGTCCGAGCAGGACGAAATTGAAAAGATAAGGCAATCAGAGGCGAGACGCGGTCGTCGCCAGGCCATTGACCTAGACTATCTCGAAGAGAGGCGCCAGATTGAGCGGGTCGTTCGGGAATTGATTAAGGCCGGAGATGAGCAAGGATTTAGGGAGTTGCTTATCAGGAGACTCGGGATAAGCGAGGATAGCCGGCAGTTTGCAGTCGCCCTTTCCGAGTTCTGGAATTCCGTTCGAGAATCTGAGAAGCGTGGTCGTGGAAGGCCTTGATTCTTTTTTTCCTCTCGCCAGGCGAGAGCGTACTTAGGTGTTCCAAGATTATGTCAGTGATTTTGTCCACGGAAGCTTGAATCGGATCGTGTTCTCTCTTTGACATGACGCCCTACATTTTAGCACATAACTTGAGGCCCACAATAATCCGGAGCGAATAAAAATCTTTCATCAGCGCATTGGTTGCGGGGTTCCAGACCTTCGAATTATATCACTCGTGCCCGCGAGGCTTCGCTTCTTCGGCAGGAACGAGCGAGGCGGAAGATTTCTGTGGGCGAAGCTCGCCGTCAGGTGAAGTCGCGTACTGGCCACTAACCAGGATTGTCTGCATGGGCATGGCCATTTCGATGCCTTCTTTGTGGAAGCGCTCCAGAATCTGTTTTCGCAGCTCGCTCTGGACGGCGAACTGATCGACGAATCTTCTCACCTTCACGCCCAGCGTGAAATCGAGCGAGGAAGGCCCAAACCCGGGAATGAGCTTGGCATCGGGAGCGAAAGCCGCCAGCAAGCCGTCGAGTCCATCGATCGCCGCCTGCTGCGCGACCTCCACCAGAATCTTTTCGACGCGGCGCGCGTCCGTGCCGGGCCGCACGCTGACCCGAATATCCAATGACATACGTTCGTCCGGCATCGAGCAGTTGGTGATGACGGCCCTGGCCAAAGTCGAATTGGGGATCACCACCCAATTGTTCCCCAGTGTTTCAAGGACTGTCGACCGCCAGCCGATTCGCACCACGTGGCCCTCTTGGCCTCCCTCGAGCTGGATATAGTCTCCGGGACTGATGGGGCGGTCGGCCAAAATATAGAGTCCGGCGAAAAAGTTTCCGAGCGTGTCCTGTAGCGCGAGAGCCACGGCAACGCTGCCGATACCGAGTGTCGTCCAGACAGCGGTCAGATGAATGCCCAGGTTTTCAAAAATGATGACGGCTGCCAGCATGGCAAAAAGAGCCCGTACCAAAAAAGCTGCCGGTTGAGTGACACGTTGGAGAGCGGGCTCTTTCTGGCTCCATCGGCCCAGAAAGAGAACGACCACTCTGGTGAAGAAATAGAAAATGGCGATGATGACTAAGGCGAATATCGTTTTCGATCCGATCCGCTCGTACTGACGAGGCAAGGTGAGCACTTCGAGCGCGGTGTACACCCCCGCCAGGACACACAAGGGGAGCGACAGCGATTGAAGGATCGAAAAGAATATCTCGCCCCAGTCATTTCGCACCTTGATGGCCAGCCGATGAAAAATGCGGTTGAAGAGAAATCCCAGGGCCAAGGCCAAAAGCAGCAACAGGGAAATGCCGATAAGATAAAAGGTGATGGGAGTGAGGCCTAGGGCTCGCGCAATTGTTTGTGGCACTTGGGGTTCTCCTGCATTCGTCTGAGGCCACAAGAGGATACCGCTTGGGACGCGCTGTGTGCAAACTCCGGATTACCTCGCGAACGGCAACGGGAGATCCAGTTGTCGGGTACCGGAAAGGGGGAATTTGGCATCCAATAACAAGGGGGGAGCCCGCAACGAACCCAAGCGCAGGCCTCGCGACATGTGGCCGAATCCGTTGAAAATTCATCATGATTCATTTCGCGTGATAGAATGCCGCCGCCTTCGCTAAGAGAGCGAGCGCGGAACGATTCAAGATTGAGGTTGAGAGACAATGGCAACCAAACAAAAGAAAACCACGGAATTCACCGAGCTGCCTCTTCTGCCGGTGAGGGACACCGTCCTTTTTCCGAACGCCATCCTGCCGCTGACGGTGGGGCGCGAAAGCTCCTTAAAGCTCATCTCCGAATTGAAGGACGAGGAAAAGTTCATCGGCGTGGTGGCGCAACGCGATCCGCGAGTCGACAACCCGCAGGCGGTCGATCTCTATCAAATCGGCACGGTGGCTTTCATCCACAAAATCATCAAGCTGCCCAGTCAGAGCCTCTTTATCTTCGTCGAAGGGCTTCAGCGGATTGCCATTCAGGAAGTTATTCAAGTTGACCCGTACATTCGGGCTCGAGTCAAGGCCATCTCGGACGAGACGGCGGCGGCCAAGCTCCCCGATTTTGAAGCTTTGGTGCGCAGTGTGACATCGCTCTTCCAGCAAGTCGTTCAACTTTCGCCCACCCTTTCTGACGACCTTCAGACGGTGGTGATGAACATCGACGACCCGGGGCGCTTGACGGATTTCATCGCCGCCAATCTTCCCTCGCTTTCCTCCACCGAAAAGCAGGAGTTGCTCGAGAGCTTCGATCTCAAGATGCGGCTCGAGCGCCTGAACAAGCACCTGGCGCGGGAAGTGGAGGTGCAGCAGCTCCGCTCGAAGATTCAGTCCGACGTTCAGGACCAGGTTACGCAGACGCAGCGCGAATACTACCTGCGCGAGCAGATGAAGGCCATTCAGAAGGAACTTGGTGAGGTCGATGAGCAGCAGGAAATCGAAGAACTGCGCCGCAAGATCGAAGCGGCCGGAATGTCGGAGGAGGCGCGCAAAGAAGCCACGCGTGAGCTGGGCCGGCTGGCCAAAATGTCGCCCGCCGCCGCGGACTATCACGTCACCCGGACTTACCTCGACTGGCTGGTGGCTTTGCCGTGGACGAAGATCAGCGACCTCCGGGTGGACCTCCGCAAGGCCAAAGAAACCTTAGACGCGGACCATTTCGATCTGGAAAAGATCAAGGAGCGGATTCTCGACTATCTTGCCGTCCTTCAGTTGAAGCCCCAAATCAAGGGGCCCATCATTTGCTTCGCCGGACCGCCGGGCGTAGGCAAGACCTCACTGGGCAAATCGATCGCCCGCGCTCTGGACCGCAAATTCGTGCGCATGTCACTGGGCGGCATCCACGACGAAGCGGAAATCCGCGGGCATCGCCGCACCTATATCGGCGCGCTGCCCGGCCAGATCATCCAGGGGATCCGCCGAGCCGAGACACGCGATCCCGTCTTCATGCTCGACGAGGTGGACAAAATCGGGCGCGACTTCCGTGGCGATCCTTCCTCCGCCCTGCTCGAAGTTCTTGACCCGGAGCAGAACTCGCACTTCCGGGACAACTATCTCGACGTGCAGTTTGATCTCTCTCGCGTCCTGTTCATTTGCACGGCCAACGTCCTGGACACGATTCCTCCGGCCTTGCTCGACCGCATGGAAGTGCTCGACCTGCAAGGCTACACCGAGGAAGAGAAAATCGAGATTGCCTTCCGGCACCTTATTCCCAAACAAACGGAGGAGCACGGGATCAAGAGCCCGGACCAGATCGAATTCACGCGCGAGTCGTTGTCGAACCTGATTCGACATTACACGCGCGAGGCCGGCGTGCGCAATCTCGAGCGCGAGGCCGCCACCATCTGCCGCAAGCAGGCGCGCAAGATCGCCGAAGGCGCCACCGAGAAATTGGTGGTCACTCCGAAGGGCGTGGAGGAGTTTCTAGGGATCCCCCGCTTCCGCCTGGACGCCGAGATCGTCGACCGCACTCGCCGGCCGGGTGTGGCGGTCGGCCTGGCATGGACGCCCACCGGCGGCGACATCCTTTTTGTGGAATCCAACGTGATGAAGGGCGGCAAGAACTTCACCATGACCGGTCAACTGGGCCAGGTGATGCAGGAGTCGATGCAGGCCGCCCTGGCCTGGGTGCGCTCGAACGCACTCACTTACGGAATCGACCCTGACTTCTTCCAGACCAACGACATTCACATCCACGTGCCAGCCGGCGCCATCCCCAAGGATGGACCGTCGGCGGGCGTCACCATGGTCACCACTCTGGTCTCCGCCCTCACGCGCCGGCCGATCCGCGAACGCCTCGCCATGACCGGCGAAATCACGTTGAGCGGGCAAGTGCTGCCCATCGGTGGCATCAAGGAAAAAGTCCTGGCCGCCAAACGGGCGGGGATTCGAGAAATCCTTTTGCCGGCGGACAATGAGCCCAATGTTCGCGAGGACCTCAACGCCGAAATGCTGGAGGGCGTCGAGCTCCACTACGTGAAGACCATTCAGGAACTGGTGGAGTTGGCGCTCGAAAAAGAACCGGTGCCGATCGAAACGGTCAAGCCCGCCTTGACGCTCGTTCCGGCCCAAGTCGGTCCGCCGAACTAAGGCCAGTGACATGTGGAAAGCAGCGAGGGGCAAGAGGAAGGAGTCAGTCTTTTAACCCGCCACTCGTCACATCCCACTTGCCACTGTTCTTTTGCTTCCTGCCAAAATTCATTGACTAATCCTTCGCCGCACACTATAGATATCGCAGCTAGTTTCTGTCCAACCCAGGATCGGAGCGGGTGAGCTATGTACTGTCGAAACTGCGGGCAACAAGTTCCCGACCAGGCAGAGTTCTGCACCCATTGCGGCCAGCGGGTGCGAGGCGCATCGCGATACTGCTGGTCCTGCGGCGCGGAGACTCTTCCGCAGGCGGAGATATGTGTCAAATGCGGCGTGCGGCTCACGTCGTCGTCGCCACAGGACAAGGAATGGATCGTGGCGCTGATCCTCTCCATCGTTGTAGGCGCCCTCGGAGTAGATCGGTTCTACCTTGGCTATGTCGGGCTTGGAATTCTCAAACTCCTGACCGCGGGCGGTTGCGGCATTTGGTACATCGTGGACATCGTCCTGATCGCCACGAACAAACTGCCCGACGCGCAAGGGCGGCCCCTTCGGAGATAGAAGGTGACCATGTTTTGTCGAAACTGCGGACAACAAATTCCTGCCCAGATGCAGTTCTGCTCGAACTGCGGCCAGGCGGCGGGTCTCGGATCGAAGCATTGCTGGAGTTGCGGCGCGGAAGTCGCTCCCGGCACCGTGGTGTGCGTCAAGTGCGGTGCGAGACTGGTCGAATCCGGCCAGAAAGATCTCACCGTTGCGGTTTTGCTTTCGGCATTCCTGGGCGTTTTCGGTGTGGACCGATTCTATCTAGGCTACACGGGTCTCGGTGTCATCAAACTGCTGACCCTCGGCGGCTGCGGCATTTGGGCGCTGGTCGATCTGATATTGATTGTCATCAAGAAGCTACCCGACGCCCAGGGCAACCCGCTCCGATTGCCGCCGGCTGAGGGCCCCGTTGGCGACAAAGACTGGTCTACGGCGATGCTTCTGGCCGTCTTCCTGGGATTCCTTGGGATCGACCGCTTTTATCTGGGCTATACGGGCCTCGGCGTCCTCAAACTCGTTACCCTCGGCGGCTGTGGCATCTGGAAACTCGTGGACATCATCTTGCTCGCGCTGAATAGACTGCCCGACGCTCAGGGACGCTCGCTTCGCCAATGAAGACGATGGCCGTTTTTGCCAAGGGAATGCCCCGCGTCGCCGTCCTCGCTGCGGTGACTGCCGGACTTTGCCTCGTGCCGCTCGAGACCCTGACCCATGGTCCGAACTTATGTCTGTGGTGTCATTTGTTTCGCCTCGCCGCTTGCCCCGCCTGCGGAAGCACCCGCGCCCTGGCCGCTTTTTTTCACGGGCAGTTCAGCCAAGCCTTGGCTTTCAACCGAAACGTGATCGTGACCGCGCCAAGCCTCATCGTGCTGCTCGCTGTCGATACCTTCCGTCTGGCGAGGCGACTACTGTAGCGATAGTCGAGACAATCGGCTCCCCAGCTTTCGCCCTTGAATTCCCGCACCGAAGCGCTTAAATTCATCACCGTCGAGTGATAACCCTACGCGGTCTCATAGAATCGGCGCGGGAAGAACTTCCGGCACCAACTCTGGTCCGGTGGGCTGCGATTTTCTTCAGCCTCTCCATCCTGACCTTTCTGATTTCGCTGGCCGCATCGCAAGCGTTTCTGGCGCTCGCCGGGATCACTTATGGAATACACGTCGTTCGCGGGCGAGTGGTTCCGCATTTTCCTCCTGTAAAGCTGCCTCTGGCGTGTTTTTGCTTGCTTTCGACGCTCTCCATTTTTTGGGCCGAAAATCGGGGCGTAGGCTGGTTTGCGGTGCGGAAGCTGGTTCTCTTCCTGATTCTCCTCCTGGCCGTGAATCTGGTGACAACCACGCGTCATTTGAGTGCGCTGATGAAGGCGTTGTTCCTCGAATCGGCGCTGGTGGGCGTGGTTGCGATCGGCCAGTTCGTCAGGCAATACAGCGCGCTGCGCGTCCTGCATCCCGGCGAGGTTTACGTTTACATGAGCGGAGACCGCATCCGTGGGTTGATGGGCCACTGGATGAACTTTGGAGGCCAGCAAATGCTGGTCTTCGTCTGCTTGGTGGCGTTTCTGCTCCTCGCCCCGTGCGCCCGCAGACTGTGGTGGTTAATCTCGTTCGTGGTGGCTGTCTCGATTGTTTTGAATTTCACCCGCGGCGTGTGGGTGGGCGCTTTTGCCGCCTGCGTTTACCTGGTGGCTCGCTGGAGGGTGCGCTGGCTTTGGGCAATTCCGGTCTTAGTGATCGCAGGCTACCTTGCCGCCCCCGACCTCGTTCGAAAGCGGCTCGACTCAGTTCGGCATCCTTCTGCGGATCCATCTCTCGCCATCCGCTTCGAGATGTGGCAGGTAGGCTGGCGGATGATTCAGAGGCATCCGTTCGTCGGGGTGGGTCTGGGCAACATCCCGGAGACTTACACGCTCTACTTACCGCCCAGGACGCAGCCGGAGGTGGGCTATCGCGACCACTTGCATGATGACGTTCTGCAAATCGGCGCCGAGCGCGGGTTGCCGTGCCTCGTAGCCTGGATCTGGCTTATGGTTGCGCTTTCCTGGCACTGCTGGAGGATCCGCCGCAAGGTTCTTGACTTTCGCTGGATTATCGATGGTGCGATGGCGGCCTTGATGGCGATGGTCGTGGAGGGCGCCTTTGAGTACAGCTTCGGGGCCTCTCCGGTGCTAATGTTATTCCTGTTCATTGTCGCAACACCGTTTATCGTCGAACGACGGGAGGATCCATCGCGAAACTGGGAAAGGGTCGTAGACCGAGGTCTGCTATATTAAAGTTGGGCTTCGACGTAGTCAGCAGGCGGCCAAAGGCACATCTCGCGATGGTTTGTAAGGCGCCGATATCGATCTCCTCAAGAGGATCACACCATGACGATCACTGCTAAGCTGGAGACAGTCATTGATGCAGCATGGCAACTGGCTCGCGACGTTCCGGGCTATATAGGCGAGCGCGAATTCGGCGCCCTCGCGCTGCTGGCCGCCTGCGCGCCAGGAGCAGGTGTCATCGTCGAGATCGGAAGCTTCAAGGGTAAGTCCACGGTGGCGCTCGCCTCGGTTGCCGCGCATTACGGCCTCGGCCCGGTGGTTAGCATTGATCCGCATAATGCCCCTTCACTTACAGATCCCATTCTTGAAGGACAATCGTCTTCTTACCATGATTTCCTGGCTACCCTACGCACCGCGGGGCTTGAGCGACATGTCGAGGTCCATCGTGCTTCTTCGCGGGACGTGGCCAAGGGGTGGAACCGGCCGATCCAGCTTCTCTGGATTGACGGCGACCATACCTACGTGGGTGCGAAAGAGGACTTCGATCTGTTCTCTCCGCATCTGGCCGAACACGCCATCGTGGCGTTCCACGATACCTTGCACGAGTTTGAAGGCCCCATTCGAGTTTTCGTGGAGAATGTCCTCGCCTCCGACCAATTCGGACCGGCGGGATTCCTTCACACGATTGGATGGTCGCAACACCGGCCACGCGATGGCGCGCGCTTTCGCGCCGAGCGTGAGTGCCTGGCGCGGCGAGCGGCCCGGCTGATTCCGTTCTTGACGGAGGGGCGCGAGGTGAAAGGACTCACCAAGCTACGTTATAAGCTGCGCCGGGCGCTGGTACCACATGCCGTGTTGGCGCCTACCGAATGGCTGGCGAAAGTTTCGCCGTGGCCTCCCTCACCGTGATGGGATTTCGTTAACCTCTTTTACTGCGTCCGCGTGCGTGCTGGAACGAGGCGAGCGATCAGCGAACAATCAACCGTGAGTTGAAGACCCCGGAATCGAGCCATCGCGGAACGAGGCGGGTAAACGCTCGCCGCAGGCTTAAAGCCGACATTATTGTAAGCATGCCTTCCAAGCGACAGATACTTCGGAGTTCCGTAGTGGTAGGTTTCTTTTCCCTCCTGGGAAGCCTGACAGGAATCCTGGTTGAAACGAGCATCGCCTCGAAGTTGGGTCTTTCGAGAAGTTCCGACACTTTTTACGTGGCTTTCACAGTCCCTTACATCATCACGACCTTGCTTTACGCCACCGGCCAGTTTTCTCTGGTGCCTTTTTTTGGAACCCTCGAGGCCCGCCATTCAACCGAGGAGCTGTGGCGAGGTTTTAGTTACGCGCTCAACGCCGTTCTAGCGGTGATGGGGACGATTGCCCTGCTCGGCGCCGCTGCTGCGCCCTGGATCGTCCGTGGCATTGCGCCGGGATTCACTTCGGCCCAGACGGAGACGGCGACCCAGCTTGGCCGCTGGCTGTTTCTTCTCATCGTACCGGCTGGCGCTGCGGAGGTATTCCGCTCGTTTCTCCTTAGCCAGCGACGGTTCGCCTTGCCCTCAGCGGCGGGGTTTTTTCGGAACACGGTGGTGATTGTCGGTGTGATCGGCGCTTTCAGCCGGTTCGGTTTTTACAGCATTGTGCTAGGCTATCTCGCCGGCTACACGCTTCAGTTCTGCATCTTGGGAGTGCAAATCCTGATTTCATTCCCGGCCCATTACACCTTCACCTTGCGCGGCAGTGGCGAGGCTTTTCGGAACCTGCACGGAGCCGGCGGCGCCCAGTTGGGGGGGGCGCTGGCGTGGCAGGGAGTGGTCATCGTGGAAAGGATCATTGCGTCCTTCCTCCCCGCCGGAACCCTGACGGCTTTGAATTACGGAATGAAGATCATGTCTACGGTGGCGGAGTTGCTGGGAGGGAGTGTCGGTACGGCAACATTGCCGGCGCTCTCGCGAGCGGTCGCCCACGGGTCTCAACCGGAGGCACGCAAGATATTTCAGGACACGCTCGAAATCAGCCTCGTGCTGGTGGTCCCCACGATGATCTTCTGCTTGATGCTGCCGGACAACATCATCCGGCTGGTTTTTGAACGAGGAAATTTCAAAGCAGAAGCCACCGCGCTCATGGCGCTTGTCTTTTTCTATTACAGCCTCAGTTTGTTACCCTTCGCCTTGATCCGCCTGATCACCTTCGCCCTGTTCGCGCGCCACGAGCCTGGAACCTTCCTCCGTCTTAGCGCGCTGCAATTTGGTCTGAATGTAGCCTTTGACCTGTTTTACGTGGGCGTTCTGCGCTTGGGCGCCAAAGGAATTCCGCTCGGCCTCCTCACGGGATTGGTGCTGACCTCCGGGCTGGCTATCCGGAGGAATGTAGGTCACCTGCACGCGGCGCTCGACCGCGGCCTGGGCCTCTTCTCCGCGAGGACCGCGCTCGCGGGGCTGTTTGCGGTGCTCTGCGTGGAAGGGTTGCGTGGGCTGCTGCACGCGCCCATCACGGGCTTGCAGAATTTTGTCTACGTCTCCGAGATTTGCGGCATAGCCGCGTGCGTGTATCTCGCCACGCTGGCCGTGCTCCGGGCCATCCCGGTGCGCGAGTTTGCCGCGTTCTGGCCTGGGGCGGACGGGCGATGAAACGCCCGAGCTGACAGGGCGCTGGACAGTTGGCTCGCGCATAGGCGGCGTGCTACAATCCTGCTCGATTTAGCCGCGCCTTGTGCTAAGGCGCGAGATTACGCTGCGATGAAGAGCAGCGACGTCGAACGGGCCGTCCATCCCCGATGGTATGACGCGGCACCTACGAGCATCTGAGGAGGATCGTGCGAAAAGATATCACCGCGCCTGCCAAGGGAAGCGCTCCAGCGCCCGCGCCTTTAGGCCGTGAGGGTAGCTCCGCCCGCCGTTTCCTCAAAGCACTCTTCAACTTGCCGGGAGTCGAGCGGATGCTGGGCTGGTGCGGGATTCGCGAAGGGCTGTGGAGAATTTACAGCCGCTGGTTCGGCCCCAGCGGCGGCATTATGCAGTTGCAGTTGGGCGCCTGGCGCGCCCGCTTTTACGTTCACAGTGATTGGACCGCCGCCTACCTGCGGTCTTTCGGCAGCGAGCAAGAATTGTTGGAGCGCCTGGTCTCGATAGTGAAGCCCGCCGATGTTGTCTACGATATCGGAGCCAATATGGGGCTGCACGCCGTTTTCCTTGCGCAGGCCGTCGGGGCCCATGGGCAGATCGTCGCGTTTGAGCCTGAGCTGCACTACTGTGAGCGGTTACGTGGGAACGCTACGCTGAATGGCGTTCGCAACATTCGCATTTGCAGTGTCGCTTTGGGGGACCACGCCTGCGAATTGGAGCTGCTTCCCTCTGAGCCCGGCAAAGCGGCTCCCAGGCTCACGGACCACCCGCCGGATGCGGGCAGGAGCCGGGCAGGTCTTAAGGTCCAAGTCGTGGAGGGTGATCACCTGGTCGAAACCGAGAACCTGCCGCTCCCTCGCCTGGTCAAGATCGACGTCGAGGGCTTTGAATACGCTGTGCTCAGGGGGTTGCGCCGCACGCTCTCGAATCCCCTTTGCCAGATCGTTTGCTGCGAGGTTCACCCGAGGTTGCTGCCCGAAGGTGTGGGTCAAGGTGAAATCCTGAATTTCCTGAAGTCTTGTGGGTACAGCCGATTTGAGGTCCTCCCGCGCCCACCCGATCAGCATATCCTGGCTTTCAAGAACGACGACGAAGCGCCACAGCGTTAGGAGGCGCTCCCACCAGACCGCGGAGGCCCCTCCGGATTCGCCGAGGCCATGTGAACGTCGCGATATCCACCACCATGATCGAGCGCGGCAAGACTGGGGTTGCCCAGTACCTGTTCGTGCTGGTACGCGCCTTGTTGCCGCACGCTGGTGATCATCACTTCACGCTGTTCGTGCTGGAGGAAGACCGGCCCTTGCTGGAATTTGCTGTCGGCGCTATGACTCTCGCGCCGGTCGCGGAGAAATACCGTTCCGCGCTGAGAAACATCTGGTGGCACCAGACGGTGTTGCCGGGCTTGCTCCGGGAACGGCAGATCGATGTCTTCCACGTGCCGAGCTACCGACGCCTGCTGTGGCCGAAGCCGTGCGCGCTGGTGGCGACGATTCACGACCTTGCCCCGTTCCACGTGGCCGGCAAGTACGACCGGGCGCGGATGTTCTACGGCCGGACCGTCGTGCGCCAATTGGCCCAGCGCCAGGACGCGATCATCGCCAGCAGCCAGAGCACAGCGCGGGATATTGAGCAGTTCTTCGGGATCCCCGTGGCGCGGCAGCACGTCATCCACCTCGGCATCGATCACGACCGATTCGAACCCGGTGACCATGCGGCGGCGAAAAAACAAGCGGCGCAACGCTGGCAATTGGCGCGCCCGTTTTTCCTCTACGTCTCGCGGCTGGAACATCCCGCCAAGAACCACGTCCGGCTGATCGAAGCCTTCAACCAATTCAAAACGGCTACGAATTCCGGCTGTCAACTGGTGCTGGTCGGCGCTGACTGGCACGGCGCGGAAGCGATTCACGCCGCCGCGCTGCGATCACGGTTCGCCGGCGACATTCGGTTCCTGGGATTTGTCGACGATGCCTTACTGCCGGCATTGTACCGGGCCGCGGACGCGCTGGTGTACCCGTCGTTGTTCGAGGGGTTCGGGTTTCCGCCCGTGGAAGCGATGGCGTGCGGCTGCCCGGTCATCAGTTCCGCGCGCGGCTCGCTGGCCGAGGTCGTGGCGGACGCGGCCGACCTCGTTGATCCGCTCAATGCCTCTGCCATCGCCGCCGCGCTCGACCGCGTGGCGACCGATGCCGGTTACTGCGACCGGCTGCGCGCCGCCGGCTTCCGCAACGCGCACCGGTTCAACTGGCAGCGCCACGCCGAAGCGGTGCTGGGTGTCTACGAAGCCGTCGTCGCACAGAGAAAAATCGCTCGCGGGGGCCGGCGCGAATAATCTACCTCCCAATTGTCTGCCCAAAGTCCGTGGTTTCGATTAGAATGCGTTTTCGGAATGCGGGAACAGCTTGTCAATGCCGCCCAGCGGGTGCATGCCTACCTTCTCCGGCGGCACTATGACCGCGGAGTGCTGCACGGTCCTGACTCGGGAGTCCGTTTCAATCTGCGCGCTTGGCGTTTTCTGAGAAGCGCCTTCGACTTTATTCCCTGGAGAGACGATTACGTCTTCACACAGACACAAAGTTACTGGATTCTCGCCAACTGGCAGCTCTACGAGGCGACGGGCGAGTCTCATTATCGCAAGATTGCGCTCGAGAGCACCGAAGCGACTCGGGCGCTGGAAACGCCGGAGGGCTATTGGGCGTACCCCTTACCCGAGCGCCGGCACCTGATTGCCACCCTCGAAGGTATCTGGGGGGCGAGTTCGCTCCTGGCGACTTTGCCGCGCGAACCGCGGCCCGCGCTCCTAGAGGGAGCTGTGCGCGCTTACGACTTCATCGTGAACCACATCGGCTTTCAGGAGCACCCGCGCGGCAAGGCCATCAACTATTTTGACCGGCCTCGCGGCAAGGTGCCGAATAACTCCGTCATCGCCGCGTGGTTCTTGCTGCGCATGTGGAAAGCGACTGGCGACGCGCGATTTCTGGAACATGTCCCCGCGCTCTGGGAATTCATCGAGGCAGTGCAGTTGCCCAGCGGCGAGATTCCCTACATCGTCGAAAGCCCGCTCGAGAGGGCGCGCCCGCACTACCTGTGCTTCCAGTACAATGCTTATCAGTTCCTTTACCTTGCTTGGTCGAGGGCGCTGAAGCCCCATGTCGGGTCGGCTTCGGTTGTGGCGCGGCTCGCCCGATTCCTCCAGCGCGGTGTCAAGCCGACGGGCGCTTGCGCCTACAATTGTGCCAGCGTCGCTCGCGGCGGGCCGGAAGTGGACTACTATACGGCCGCACTCGGCGCGGCCTTGCACGAAGCAGCCAACCTGGGATTGGTCGAGAGTAACACGCTGAGCGAACGCTGCTACGCGCGAGTGCTGGAGCGGCAACGGCCGGACGCCAGCTTTTGGTACTCTACCGGCGATTACGGGTTTTTGAGCGACCACCGCTCTTATCCGCGCCCGCAGGTCATGACTTTGTTTCACCTCCTGTATCCGATGTGCGGGGATGGATTTCCAAAGAACAGGAATTAGGAGTTAGGAATTAGGGATTAGGCAAAAGAATGTCCGTTGTCCGTTGTAAGTGTCCGCGGCTGGCGTGGATGCCTAACGTCATGGATTCGGGTACAATGGACTAGGGCCAACGGGCGTCTTACCCTAATTCCTAAATCCTAATTCCTAAATCCTTTTTTTCACATGTGCGGCATTTGCGGAGTTTTTAATTTCGAGAGTCGAGCGCCCACCGATCGCGAATCGCTGGAGCGGGCTGCGCGCGCCATGGCGCATCGCGGCCCCGATGACGAGGGCTTCCATATTGACGGCGAGCTTGGCCTGGGGAATCGCCGTTTAAGCATCATTGACCTGCCGGGAGGCCATCAGCCTCTCTCCAACGAAGATCAGACCATCTGGATTACCTTCAACGGCGAAATCTACAATTACCGCGAGCTTCGGCCCGGCCTCGAAGCGCGTGGGCATCGATTTCGCACCGCCACCGATACCGAGGCCATCGTCCACCTCTATGAAGAACATGGCGTGCGGTGCCTCGAGCACCTGCGCGGGATGTTCGCGTTTGCGCTCTGGGACGCCCGCGAGCGCCGCCTGTTTGTGGCGCGCGACCGCCTCGGAGTGAAACCGCTCTATTATCGACAGGAGCTCGGGCGGATTGTTTTCGCCTCCGAGTTGCGCGCGCTGCGGGAGCTCGCGACCCAATCACTCGAGATCGACCCGCAATCCGTCTACGACTTTTTTGGATTCCGTTACGTCCCAGCGCCTCGCACCTTCTATCGCGGCGTGGAAAAACTATTGCCTGGCCATTTCCTTCTCGCGGACGCGCGCGGCGTGCGAACCCAAGCCTATTGGGATATTCCCCTGGAAGGGGAGCAAGACACAACCGAAGACGCCTGCGCGCGCGAAGTGGTGGAGCACTTGCGGGAATCGGTGCGGCTGCGGCTGATTGCGGATGTTCCCTTGGGCGTGTTCTTGAGCGGCGGCACAGATTCGAGCGCGGTAGTCGCGCTGATGGCGGAGCTGGGCGCGCGGCCTCTCAAGACTTTTTCCGTTGGGTTCGCGGAGCCTGAGTTCAGCGAGCTGCCGGCCGCCCGGCACATCGCCAAACTCTACCACACGGATCACCACGAACTGGTGGTGCGTGCCGAAGACGTAGCCGAGGAGCTTCCCCGTCTGGTGGCTTTTCGCGATGAGCCCGTGGCCGAGCCCACGGACATCGCCTTGTTTAAGATCTCCCAGCTCGCCGCCCGCAGTGTGAAGGTGGTGCTGGCGGGCGAAGGCGGTGACGAACTTTTTGCCGGCTACCCCAAGTATGCCGCCGACCGCCTGGCGGGCCTCGTCTCGGCGTTTCCGCGGAGCGTGACGCAAGGCCTCGCGCAATGGCTCCCCTATGGGCAGCGGCGCGCCCGGCTGGCTCTCGAAGCGCTTTCCATCAGGAACGAAGCGGAACGCTCCGCGACGTGGTTTGCTTCCTTCTCGCGCCAGGAACGCCAAGCCCTTTTCGCACCGGACTTCCTTGCCCAGGTGGATGTGGCGCACCCCGCCCGAGTTTTCGAAGAGGTCATGAGAAGAGCTTCCGATCGCTCGCCCTTGAAGCGCATGCTTTACGCGGACCTGAAAATATGGCTGCCGGATAATCTTCTGTTGCGCGGCGACCAGATGACCATGGCGGCCAGCATCGAAGAGCGCGTGCCCTTCCTCGACCATAAGCTGGTGGAGTTCGCGGCGCGAATTCCCAGCCGCATGCTTTCGCGAGGCTTCCGGACGAAGGTTCTTTTGAAGCGCGCTCTTCGGCCTTACGTTCCAGCCGAAATCCTGAGCCGGCGCAAAGTTGGTTTCGCGGTTCCGGTTGGTCCGTGGTTCAGGAAGGAGCTGAGGTCGATGGTCGGGGATCTGCTGCTCGCTCCCGGCGCCCACACGCGCGAATACTTCAACAGGGAAAGTGCCGAACAATTTGTGCGAGAGCACCTGGACGGGGTGCGGGACAGGCATAAGCAGCTCTGGGCGCTGCTCAATTTTGAACTGTGGTCGCAGCAGGCGCGCGAACTACAATCTCGAAAGATTGAGCGCTGAGAGTCCGTGGGCGGTTTCGGAGGACTGCGGATGGTGATCCTCGATATCGGATGCGGCAAGAAGAAGCAAGAGGCGGACGCCATTGGCGTCGATCGCCAACCCGGGTCGGCAGCCGACGTCCTCGCGGAGTTATCGAAATTCCCCTGGCCGATACGCGACAACTGTGCCGACCGCGTCCATCTCTCTCACTTCGTCGAGCACCAGCCGGACATCCTGCGTGCGATGGCAGAGGTTCATCGAGTGGCAAAACCCAACGCGGAGGTCTTGGTCACGACACCTCACTTCAGTTCTGTCGATTCCTACACCGATCCGACTCATCTCTACCATCTTGGTTTTCACAGCTTTGATTATTTCCTCGGGGATACGTTTAAGGATTTCACGTATGGCTTGGGTGGGTTTCGCATTTTGGAGCGCCAGCTCACTTTCGGCGGCAATCTGCTGCTCGATAATCTCGGGCGTCTTTTTGCCAGGATCTCGGTCGGCTTCTATGAAAAGCATCTGGCGTGGATTTTTCCGGCGCGTAATCTGGTTTGCCGTCTTCGGGTTGTCAAGTGAGCGCCGCTCGGGCACACGGTTGCCTGTCAGGTTCTGAAACTCATGAGTGCGGTCTCCATATCAATCTGCATCATCGTCGAAAACCTCCCCGTGCCCATGGATCGCCGGGTGTGGCAGGAGGCGCGGACGCTGCGCGATGCGGGCTATCAGGTTTCCATCATCTGCCCGAAAGGGCCGGTGTTTCGGCGCTCTCGCGAGAAGCTGGAAGGAATCGAAATCTACCGTCATCCGATTTGGGAAGCATCCGGGCCGCTCGGTTATTTTGCTGAGTACAGTTGGGCGCTATCGGCGGAGTTTTTCCTAGCACTCAGGATTTATGCTCGCACCCATTTTCGCATCCTCCAGGCGTGCAATCCGCCGGACACGATTTTCCTGATTGGGGCGTTCTTCAAACTTTTCGGGGTGCGATTCATCTTTGACCACCATGACCTGAACCCCGAGCTTTACGAGGTGAAATTTCAGCGAAAGGACTTCTTCTATCGGTTGGTCTGTTGGGCCGAGAGGCTGACCTTTCGCACCGCGAATGCGACTATCGCCACCAACGAATCTTACCGGGAAATCGCGCTCACTCGCGGCCGAGTTTCGCCGGAGCGCAGCTTTGTGGTGCGAAGCTGCCCGGACTTGAATCATCTGCGCCGCCAGCCGCCCAAGCCCGAGCTCAAAGAGGGCTTCGCCCACCTCGTCGTTTATCTCGGCGTGATGGGGCCGCAGGACGGCCTCGACCTGCTCCTGCAATCGATCGAACACATCGTGAAAGGCAAGGGGAGAAACGACACGCTGTTCGTCCTGATCGGCGAGGGCACAGAGGTTCCGGCGCTGAAAGCGGCGGCGCGCGCCAAGTCGCTCGACCAGCACATCAGATTTCCCGGCCGCCTACCCGACGATCAGGTCGGAGACTATTTTGCGACAGCCGATCTCGGCGTCGCGCCCGACCCGAAAACCGCCATGAACGATAAGTCCACCATGAATAAAATTCTGGAGTACATGGCCTATGGATTGCCGGTGGTTCTTTTCGATCTGACCGAAGGCAAACGCTCCGCCGGCGATGCGGGGCTTTACGCGCGAGCCAACGATCCAATTGATTTCGCCGCACAAATCCTGAAGCTGCTGGAATCCGAAGCACTGCGCCGCGAGCTTGGAGCACGCGGGCGCAAACGCATCGAGGAAAATCTCAATTGGGATATCGAAAAAAAAGCGCTGCTCGCGGCTTATGAGGCGGCGCTGAAATGACGCGCGCTAGCTCGCTCCACGCCCGAGCAGAACCACGGGAATAGTCTTGAGAATTATTTTCCAGTCGAGTGAAGGCGACCAATGGTCGATGTATTCGAGGTCGAGCTCCATCCAGCGATTGAAGTTCAGCCTGTTTCTTCCTTCGAGCGCCCACAGGCAGGTGAGGCCGGGCTGCATCCGCAAGCGGCGGCGCTGCCATAGCTCGTACTTCTCCACTTCTTCCGGCAGGGGCGGGCGCGGCCCCACAAAGGACATGTCACCTTTCAGGATGTTGACGAGCTGCGGCAACTCGTCGAGGCTGAACTTGCGCATGAACCTGCCCACCGGCGTGCAGCGCGGGTCGTCTCGGATTTTGAACACCGGTCCGTCCATTTCATTCAATGCGGCGAGCTCCTCGCGCAGCAGATCAGCGTCCGCGCGCATAGACCGGAATTTGTACACGGTGAATTTTCTTCCTCCCAGGCCACAGCGCGTCTGGCGGTAAAGGACCGGTCCGCGCGAGGTGAGCTTGATGAGCACAGCCAGCACTAAAAGGAGGGGCGAGAGCACAATCAGAAAGACGAGCGCCATGAAGAAATCCACGGCGCGCTTCAAGAGAAGGAGATCTTCGTTTTCCGGCGTGGTTGAAAAGGTGAGCAGCGGCTTCTCGTGCAGGCGCTCCAGACGAACTTTGGAAATCACGTGCGGGAAGAAGGTAAGCAGCACACGCGTCTTCACGCCTTCCTCTTCGCAGAGCAGAAAAGTCTCCTCCAACCTTTCCAAATCATCTTTAGACACCGCGAACAGCACCTCGTCAATCACCTGCTGGCGAAGGAGCTCCGGCAGTTTTGCCAGGGAGTAAACGGGATACTCTCGTCGCAGACCTGGCGGGCCTGACGGCTGCTGCTGCAAACCATTTGCGGTTTTTGCGAGGGCGCCCAATTGAATGAAACCGAACAGCCGCATGCCGCGGCTCTCATTGGCTTCGATGGTCTTGGCAAGCGCGAGCGCATCCGGCGTGTCTCCCACCAGGAGGAAATATCGGAGCCCCGCGAATGTCTGGCGCAACCGTTCTCCCATCCTTCGGGCCGCGAGCCGGAAAAGGATCATCACCACCAGATCGATGGCGGCGTAGAAACCGAGCAGCAACCGGCTGATGTATTCGATCTTCAAAGCCGAAATGAGCGCGAAGAGCAGTACTGTCGCGACGAATCCGACTTTGATCGGATCGAGGAAGGCGCGGCGCAATTCCTCCTCGCGAATTTCCCGATATATGCCGATGACCATGCCGACGCCGATCCAGAGGCCGACGACGAGGGCGATGATCCCCGGATAGTCGGATACCGGAAAGAGAGGCCGCAAGCCATGGGCCTGCCCGCGTACCCAATAGGCTAGCGCGAAGCTGGCGAGCGCGAGCAACGCGTCGGCCGCGAGGTAGAACAGGCCCATCACCCGGTTGTGGCGCGAGAACATCGTCTATCGCTCCGGTCGGTCGAGGCTTGATTCATCTTATCAGAATAGGGCGCAGAGCGGCGGCGGAGCGAAGCTTCTCGTTCTGAGCCCTTCGCTTGTCATTCTGAGCGAAGCGAAGAATCTCGCTTCGGACGCTCAGGGTAAACTCCGCGAAGGACCTCATCTCGGCGGCCGATAGCGGCGCCCCTTCCATGGGACACCGGCCCCGAGAACGCTCCTCAACATCGAGTTCAGCGCCACTCCGGAATAGAAGAGGGCTGCGAGCGGCAAAGCGAACGCGTACAGGACGGGCACACGCAGCAGAAGAACAACAGGCAGATAGATCAAAACGCTCTCAACGCAGGCAACGACCGCCAGACTCAATGCCACACCGCCCGCGAAAAGATGCCCCTGATACGCGCCGCGAAGTATAAGAGCCAGCGCCACGACCCACGGCAGGACGCACAAGATGATTCCCGCAACGACTTCTGCGAGAATCTTTACGACCGAAAATCCCGCACCTTCAAAGGCGCTGCGGCTCAGACCTTCCCACATTTCGCCCACGCTGGTGTACATGCGAGTGCGGAACAGATCCCCGCACAAGCCGACGTAGATTCGGCGGCCATTTCGTTTGAAGTGCTCTGCGATGCGAACGTCTTCAATCACAACGTTCTTGATCGGCTCGTAGCCACCGAGCGCTTCAAAATCCTGGCGCCGCATCAAAATAAACCCTCCGGCCGCGATGGCGCGGGCAGACTCTGGCTGATTCACCAGGCGGAAGGGGTAGAGAGTTGAAATGAGCAAGGCGAATGCCGGCAGGACAACTCGTTCCCAAAAACCGCCACACTCAATCTGGCCAGCCAGAGAGAGAAATTGCACGTCTCTTCGAAGCGCCAGCGCCATCGCCGTGCGCAATGCCGCGGGATGAAAAACCACATCTGCATCTGTAGCCAGAATCCAATCGCCGGGCGCTTCACGAGCGGCCAGGCTCAAGGCGTGGACCTTGCCGGACCAGCCGGGGGGCAATTCGCGGTTGTGAATCACTCGCAGCCGGCCCTGAGCCATTGGCCTCGAAGCCCACTCGTCAGCGATACGGCCAGTCCCATCTGTGGAACCGTCATCGACAACAATTACGTGAAAATCGGGATACTCGAGCCTTAGAAGCGAAGCCAAGCAGGAAGGCAAAACTTCTTCCTCGTTTCGCGCCGGAACGATAATGGAAACGCTTGGCGACTGAGCCGGCAGCGGGCTCGATGTCTCGGGTCGCAGCATCGTGACGCCGTGCGCGCTCCACAACCAAAATATCGCCAGCCCCAACCAGAGCACAATGGACGCGGCGAGCACCATTTCCAGAATAAGCATCGAATGGACCGATTTGACTATAAGAAATCGAGTCCGCGGAATTCAAGGCCGCTTTCTTCAAGAGGAGGATCGCGCCTGTGTTACACTCGCGTTTTTTCGCTCCGCATTCTTGGCCGCCCGGAGGTGAAGGCTCTGGCGTTCACTGCATTGTTTGTAGTTTTTGCCTTCCTTGCGACGTTGCTCGCGGTACAGAGCGTCGTCGCGCTCCGCGACGGCTATCGTTTCCTCCGATACGTGCGGCGAAGAATCGGCCAGCCGCCCGGCGATTTCACTCCCCGCGCCGCAGTCATCATTCCTTGCAAAGGAGTCGATCCCGGCTTCGAATCGCACATCACGCGGTTCTTGGCGCAGGATTATCCGAGCTATCAATTGATTTTTGTCGTTGCCACCGACAACGACCCAGCACATGAGGCTCTGAAAGCCCTGGTTGAAAAGGCGAAGAGCGCGATTGCGCATGATTCGCGCTTGCCGCCGAAGACCGCGATTGTGATCGCAGGGCATTCCGAAGTTCGGGGGGAAAAGGTGAACAACCTGCTTCGGGGGCTCACGGCTGTCGATCCTTCAGCCGAAGTCATCGCCTTCGCGGACGCCGACGCTCGTCCGCGCGAGGACTGGCTGCGATCGCTGGTGGCTCCTCTGGCCGACCCAGCGGTGACGGTGAGCACGGGATTTCGCTGGTATCTGCCCGGCGCGGGTTTTGTCTCCCAACTGAGGGCCGCGTGGGACACCTCAATTGCCACTCTGCTCGGGGAACACCGAAGCAATTTCACGTGGGGCGGCTCCATGGCCCTTCGAAACAGGGATTTCAAACGTCTCGAGATTGCGGAGCGTTACTGGGCGCACACCGTCAGTGACGACTATGGCGTCACACGGGCGGTGCGCGACTCCGGCGGCTGGATCCGCTTCGAGCCGCGCTGCCTTGTCGCTTCGCGCGAGGACTCGACGTTTCGTGAGTTCCTGAATTGGTCGAACCGCCAGATCATCCTCACGCGAGTTTACGCTTCCCGCTTGTGGACGCTGGGGCTTGTCTCTCTCGGGCTTTATTGCAGCACATTTCTGCTGGGAGCAGGGCTGCTCATCGCGGGGGGGACGCCCTGTACGGCCCGACCCGCAATTGCGGCAACCCTGCTGATGATCTTGTGCTTGGGCCTCGCGAAGGGGCGCATCCGGACGACGGTTGCGCGCGAGATGTTTCCCGAAGAATGCGAGGCGCTGGCGCGGTGGGGCGCCCGATACTGGCAACTCTCGCCCCTAGTCCCGTGGGTGATGTTGTTCAATTTCGTGATGGCGGGCCTGGTGCGCCGAATTGAGTGGCGAGGCACGTGGTACGAGCTACGTTCGGTTAATGAGGTTCGGGTGATTAAGAGGGCAGCCGATTAGGGACACCGACGCTTCTTATCGGCGCCCCCTGGGAGCCGGCTTGCCTTGATGGCGACGGCTATACCGCGCCGCGGGTGCGCTTCGTTTCTTTTTGGGTCGTGCCGCCTCGGCTGTGGCCGAGTGCGCCGAGTGAGCCAGGACCTGGTCGAAAAGAGTTTCCCGGCCGCCCGCGGGCTTCTTACGTTTGGCGCCGTCGGCGTGGAGATAAGGATGCTCGGTCAGGCAGGTCTGGCAGATTACTTTTGCGACTTTCCCACCCACCATGCTCGCGACGGCATGATTCAACAGCAGCCGGCAGCGCGGGCAATGATCGTCGATCAAATCGCCCAGGCGTGGCACCGACACTTGCATGACAAACACCTCGTAGGCTGCAACCTCGCAATAATCAACTATAAACTCGCTTATTATACCTTCCGGTCGCCAAAAATCAACCTTCGTCGTTCATCGCGTGGCGAGGAAGGACATTGGCCACTCTGAACGCAGCGAAGAAGAATTTGTGTCATTCTGAGCGTAGCGAAGAATCTGATGTTTGGCTAAAATGATCTGTGGAGATTACCCTGACCGATCAACCTTCGATGAAAATCCTCGACAGCCTTCGGCAGCGGGCCCAAGCGGCTCCAAAGCACATTGTTCTTTTCGAAGGCGAGGAAGACCGCACGCTGATCGCCGCCGAAAAGATCGAAAAGGAAGATCTGGCGCGCCTCACGTTGCTGGGGAATGCAGCGAAAATCCAGACGCGGCTGAAGACTTTGGGAATACCCGCGCTACGCGCCGCCCTCGTCGATCCGTCCGGCAGCGAGAAGCTGAGCACTTACGGCCGCCTGATCTACGAACGACGGCGGGCTCGCGGTCTGACGGAATCCGAGGCGCTCGAGACGGCGAAGCATCCGCCATTTTTCGCCGGAGCGATGGTGGCCAGCGGCGACGCCGATGGTTCAGTTGGCGGCGCGCTCACGACCACCGCCGACACCGTCCGCGCCGCGCTCTGGACCATTGGCACCGCGCCGGGGACATCGTTGGTATCGAGTTTTTTTCTGATGATCTCGCCGCAAAAAGATCTCGGGGTTGAGGGTGCTTCCCTTTTTGCCGATTGCGCCGTGGTGCCTGCTCCAACGCCGGTGCAGCTTGCTGACATCGCCATGGCCACCGCGCACAACGCCCGAGCCCTCTTGCAAGCGGAGCCACGCGTCGCCTTGCTCTCCTTTTCGACCAAAGCGAGCGCCGAGCATGCCATGGTGAAGAGCGTCCAGGAAGCTGTCAAGATTCTCCGGGTGCGCGTTTCGCCCGAATTCCCGATCATCTTCGACGGCGAACTGCAATTCGACGCCGCGGTCATGCCGGAAATCGCGGCGCGCAAGGCTCGCGGGTCTGCCGTGGCGGGACGTGCCAATGTTTTTATTTTTCCCGATCTGAATGCCGGCAACATTGCATACAAAATCGCGGAGCGTTTCGGCGGGTGCGCGGCCATCGGGCCGATCTTGCAAGGTCTGGCCCGGCCCGCCAACGATTTGTCGCGCGGCTGCTCGGCGGATGACATCGTGAACGTCGTGGTGATCACCGCCATTCAGTCTCTGAGCCTGAAAAAGAGCCGCCCAAGCGCATCGATTCAGGTACAATCAAATCCTGCGGCGGAGTAAGCCGGTCGCCCAACCGTTGACTTCCTGTGTGATCGGGCTTGCTCCGAGCTCGCTCAACATAGACACAACCCATGGAAACGCAATCCACGCGGCGCAGCGATCGCATTTCTCTTGAGCTGCCTCTTCAACTGTCGGGAACGGACTGTTTGGGCGAAGGATACATCGAGGAAGGCCACACCATCCTCCTGAGCCGTCACGGAGCAAAGATTGCGCTGAATCGCAAGCTTGCGCCTGACCAGGAACTGACCCTGCGCTGCCTTTCCACCAGCCAGGCCGTCGACGCCCGAGTGGTCGGCCAGTTCGGCCGTGGCCCCGATGGCTATTTCTACGGCGTCGAGTTTCTGGACAAGAACCAGAACCCTTGGAAGATCGAGTTTCCGCCCATCTCCGAAGCTCGCAAAGGCGTGGCGCGCCTGCTGCTCGAGTGCGTCAGTTGCAACACCCGCGCGGTGAGTTACCTCTCTGAAGTTGAGGCTGAGGTTTTCGAGGCGAATCGCTGCCTTTCCCGGCACTGCAAGACTTGCCGGGAGATGGGGCTCTGGACCGAACCCGCGATCGAGATTGATCCGCCGATGGCGCGCCCGTCATCTGACCTCGAGTCGCCGTCGGCGCTGGCTGAGCTGCTTCGATCCCAGAACGAGCGCCAAGAGTCTCGGGTCAGTCTCCGCATGACGGCGTGCGTGCGCACCCCGGAATTTGGCGAAGAGATCGTATTCACCGAGGATGTTTCGCGCGGCGGCTTCCGCTTCAAGAGTCCCAAGCGATACCCCAAGGGCCCCCTCATCGAAATCGCCGTGCCCTACGTGCGGAAATCAGGCAGCATTTTTGTTCTCGCCCAGGTCCAGTGGGACCGGCCGCTCCCCAACGAGGGTGTCACTCTTTATGGCGCGTGGTACGTTCAAGTCCACGGCAACACCATCCAACGCGTGACCGCTGAAAGCTGATCCGAAGCTGCGCGTTCCTGCCAGGAGGCAAGCGGCCAGCCAGACAGAATGACCTGACAGAGCTTGGCATCCGGGATTCGGGGTTCGGATTTCGGGGTTCGCAGAGAAGCTGCGTCCAGGGCTTGCGAACCCCGAACCCCGCAATCCGACAGGCAGCGGGGCTCACACGCGAATGGAGGAACTACCCATGGCGACGCAGCAGATGTCCAGAACCGGGAATTCACCCGCGCCTCCGCCCCAGAGCATCAATCCGGCGACGGAGGAAGTGCTCCAGACTTTTGAGTACCACACCGCGAACCAGATTGAAGCGATTCTCGATCGCGCTGTCGCCGGGTTTCGAGCGTGGCGAGCTCTGAGCTTCGGACAGCGAGGCGAGGCTCTGCGTAGAATCACAGCTCAACTTCGCCAGCAGCAGGCGAGTCTCGCCCATACCGTCACCAGCGAGATGGGGAAGACGATCGGCGAGGCTGAGGCGGAGGTGGGAAAATGCGCCTGGGTTTGCGAATACTCCGCCGAAAACGGTGAGCGCTTCCTCCGTGACCAGCCGGCGCAGACGAATGCCACCGAATCGTATGTGTCCTTCCTCCCCCTGGGAGTGATTGCCGCCGTCATGCCCTGGAATTTTTCTGTGTGGCAGGTGTTCCGCGCCGGCGCGCCCGCCATGATGGCGGGCAACGCTTTCCTGCTGAAACACGCGCCCAACGTGCTTCAAACCGCGTTCCTCATCGAGCAGATCATTCGAGCGGCGGGGCTGCCCGAAGGAGTGTTTCAGAATCTGGTGGTGCCGCCGGAAGAATTCGACGAGCTCATACACGACAAGCGAATCGCCGGTGTCACGCTGACGGGCAGCCCGGGCGCCGGCTCGGCGGTTGCAACCGTTGCCGGCAAGAGCATCAAGAAATCCGTGCTCGAGCTCGGCGGCTCGGACCCGTTCATCGTTTTAGCCGATGCCGATCTTGATGCCGCGGTGGAGGCCGGCGTTCGCACGCGCTACGCCAACGCCGGACAAGTGTGCCTGGCACCAAAGCGGTTTATTCTCGTGGAACAGATCGCGGATGAGTTTGAGAAGAAGATGTCCGCCGCAGTCGCCAATCTTCGTGTCGGCGATCCGCTCGATCGCAACACTCAGATGGGGCCGCTGGCTCGCCTTGACCTCCGCGACACACTCGACTGCCAAGTGCGAGCTTCGATCAGCGCGGGCGCGCGCGTGGTGCACGGCGGCAAACCCCGCTCAGGCCCGGGCTATTTTTACGAGCCTACGATCCTTGCGGATGTGAAACCCGAGATGGCCGCCTTTCACGAAGAAACCTTCGGCCCCGTCGCAGCGCTGATTCGCGCCTCTGACACGGAACACGCGCTCGAGCTGGCCAATGATTCCGAATATGGATTGAGCGCCGATATCTGGACGCGCAACGTGGGACTGGCTCGTGATCTCGCCCGGCTGCTGGAAGTGGGCGGGGTCTTTATCAACGGCGCGGCCGCTTCCGACCCGCGCGTGCCCATCGGCGGCGTCAAGCGCAGCGGCTACGGGCGCGAACTCGCGGCCTTTGGCATGCGCGAGTGGGTGAACGTGCAAACCGTGTGGATTGGGCCCGCGGTCACAAGAACCGCGCCATCGGGCGTCCGAGCAGAATAAAACCTCAGGTGCCGGACGCAAGGGAAGGGCCAAAGGTTGAAGGGTAAAGGACAAAAACTGGAGTTCACGGCCCAACTTTCCACTCTTCAGCCTTTACCCGTTAACCTTACAGCCTTTCTCACGCCCGTCTCCGAAAAACCAAAAAAAGCCTCTCGCCAAGACGCGAAGGTGCAGAGTAAGCGCAGCGAACACCCCCTCCCTGTGCCTGGGTGTCTTCGCGTGAGGCTTCTCCTTTTTCCACGAAATCCGAACCGGGCATTTTTTCTCCGAGTTTCAATTTTCCAGTTTCCAATTTCCGATTTTGCGGTAGGATGTCGGCCAACACTTGGAAGTCAGTCCGAAGGAGACGCATGCCATGGGACAAAATCAGATGAGAATGAAATTACGGATCGCATTGTGCGTGATGGCGATCGGCTTGGTGCTCGCATTACCGGCCGCGGCGCAGGACTCGACGCTCGCCGCGACGCCACCGATGGGCTGGAATAGCTGGAATCATTTTGCCTGCAAGGTGAGCGATGTCGTGGTGCGAGCGGCGGCGGACGCCATCGCCTCGAACGGAATGAAAGCCGCGGGTTACGTCTACATCAACATCGACGATTGCTGGCAAGGCAAGCGCGACGCGGAGGGCGTGATCCATCCGAATGAAAGATTTCCTGACATGAAAGCGCTGGGCGATTACATCCACAGCAAGGGATTGAAACTCGGCATTTATTCTTCGCCAGGCCCGAAGACCTGCGCCGGCTACGAAGGCAGCTACAAGCACGAGGAGCAGGACGCCAAGCAATACGCGGCGTGGGGAGTGGACTATCTGAAATACGACTGGTGCAGCGCTGGGCAAGTCTACAAGCCGGAAGAGATGCAGGCCGTCTATACGAAAATGCACGACGCGCTGGCCGGCACCGGCCGGCCCATCGTCTACAGTCTGTGCCAGTACGGGCTACGGCGGGTGTGGGAATGGGGCGCTTCCGTGGGGGGGAATCTGTGGCGCACCACCGGAGACATCTGGGACAACTACGACCGCATGTATTCGATCGCCCACGCGGACGACGGGATCGAGCAATATGCCGGCCCGGGACACTGGAACGATCCTGACATGCTCGAGGTCGGCAACGGCAAGATGAACCACCAGGAATACCTGACGCACATGAGCATGTGGTGCATGCTTTCCGCGCCGCTGCTGGCCGGCAACGATCTCGCCACCATGAAGCCCGCGACGCTCGCCATCTTGACCAACCCCGAGGTGATCGCCATCGATCAAGACCCGAAGGGCGTTCAGGCTCACTGGGCGTGGCAGGTTGGACCTTATGAAATCTGGGCGAAGCCGCTCGCCGACGGCTCAACCGCGGTCCTACTGATCAATCGCGGCGAGGATACGGAGCCCATCACCGTTCAGTTCAAAGATGTCGGACTGAGCGGCACGAAGAGCGTCCGCGATCTCTGGGCCCACAAAGACCTCGGCCAGTTTACTGATTCCTTCAAGGCCGATGTCCGCGCGCATGGAGTGGTGATGGTGAAATTGCAGTGAGATTGCTTTTGTAGGGCCGGGCCTTGGACCGGCCCTTTGCAATGCTCTTCAGGCGTCTCCACCGAGACGATGATGGAGGCCGGCCCCGCTGAGCGGGACCGGCCCTGCGTGAAGGGATTTCAATGTCCAATACTGCACGATGGTTGATGCTCGGCTTCTGTTTCGCGCTTTGTGTTCCCTTTGCCGCGCAGGAGTTCAATGTTCCGCACAATGTCTACCCGCCGCAGGACGAACAGATTCCCGGCCCGATGAATGACAGTGCCACCAACGGCCGCTGCTGCGCGAAGGGCGGGCAGGGGCCAGTCTCTGAGGAATCGTTCAGAGACTGGCTTTCATATATTCAGACTTGGAAGCGTGAACATCTTGTCCGCATCGGCTATGACGACGCGCAGTACCGGCGGCCCGAGTTCAAGTGGACGCAATCGAGTTTTGTCCAGCCGCAGATGATGGCTCACGACCGGTTTTTCTATGACTCCGAGGAGGGCCGATACACGGTCGACCGCTATCTCGAGGACCTCAAGCAACGCTACGGCGTGATCGACTCGGTGCTGGTCTGGCCATCGTATCCAAACATGGGCGTCGACGATCGCAATCAGTTCGACCTGATCCGCGACATGCCGGGAGGAATCGAAGGCGTGAGGGGAATGGTGGAGGCATTCCATCGCGCCGGGGTTCACGTGCTGTTTGCTTATAACCCGTGGGACCGCGGCACGCGCGACGAGGTGGAATCGGACTGGGAGGCGCTGACCCAGCTCATGGCGGAAATCGGCGCGGATGGAATCAACGGCGACACGATGGAAGCCGTGCCGTTTGCGTTTCGCACTGCCTCGGACCGCACCGGGCACCCAATTGTCTTCGAACCCGAAAACGGCCTGAACGGCGACGCCGACGCGGCGCTCGCCTGGCACAATCTCACCTGGGGCTACTGGAAATATCCCTTCGAGCCGATGATCAGCAAAAACAAGTGGCTCGAGCCGCGCCACATGGTGCACGTCTGCGACCGCTGGACGCGAGATAAGACCGATGTCTTGCAAGCGGCGTTCTTTAACGGAGTCGGCGTTGAGAGCTGGGAAAATATCTTTGGCGTCTGGAATGGGATGGTCGAGCGCGACTCCGAGGCGCTGAGGCGCATTGCCACCATCGAGCGCGCTTATGCCGATCTTCTGGTCAGTCCGGATTGGGTGCCGCATACGCCGCTGCTTCAGTACGGCGTGTTTGCTTCCAAATTCGCCGAGGCCACGAAGGCTCCTCCGACACGGGCTCTATGGACTTTCGTCAACCGAAACGAATTTGTGCTGAACGGCGAAGAGATTCGTCTTCCTGCCCAGCCCGGGCTTCATTACTACGACGTTTGGCATGGCGTGGAGTTGAAACCCGCCGCCGACGGTTCGAACGCCACGCTGAGTTTCGAGATCGAGCCGCACGGCTTCGGGGCCGTCCTCGCGACTGCCGAACCGTCCGCAAGCGAGCGCAAACTGATGGCCACCATGCACGAGCTCTCGCGCCGTCCGCTCGAGAGCTTTGGGCGCGAATGGCATCCGCTTTCGCAGCGCCTCACCGAAATTTCGCCGACAAAGCCGATCCACGAAGCGCCCGAGGGCATGGTCAAGATTCCTGAAGGCGATTTTCTTTTTGAGGTCTCAGGCATCGAGATCGAAGGCGGGAATGACGCGGGCGTGGACGTCCAGATGCCCTGGGAGGATTCGCCGCGGCGCAGCCATCGCCATGGGATGCACATGAAATCGTTCTACATCGATCGCACGCCAGTCACCAATGCGGAGTTCAAACACTTCCTTGATGCCACGCACTACCGTCCAAAGGATGATCACAATTTCCTGAAGGACTGGCGATACGGAAACTACCCTGACGGCTGGGAGAACAAGCCGGTGACGTGGGTTTCGCTGGAAGACGCTCGCGCTTACGCGGCGTGGGCGCAGAAGCGGCTCCCGCACGAATGGGAATGGCAGTATGCCGCGCAAGGTCCCGACGGACATGCATATCCGTGGGGCAACAATTGGGACGCGGCCGCCGTGCCATCATTTGAGAGAGGCCACGCCCTGCCAGTGCCGGACGATGTCGGCACACACCCAAAGGGAACGAGCCGCTTCGGAGTCATGGATCTGGTGGGCGGGGTCTGGCAATGGACTGACGAATACACTGACGAGCACATGCGCGCGGCCATCGTGCGCGGTGGCAGCAACTATCAGCCACAGGGCTCGATCTGGTATTTTCCGCAAGCCTACAAGCTGAACGAACACGGAAAATACTTACTGATGGCCCCGAGCCTCGACCGGTCAGGCATGATCGGATTTCGCTGTGTGGAAGATGCCGAGTGAACGGCGAGCCCTGCTGGTCGGAAACCCGCGCAAGCAACGGTGGACTGACGCACTGAAGTACTGACTAACTGAACTGCTTTTCCTCACCTCAACAAGACTTCCTCAATGAACGCGAGCGCACGCGGGTCGTTGGATTGCCCGAGCCAGAACATGGCCTGCTTGCGCACTTCGTGATTTCGATTCGTGCGCGCCACGTGGATCAGCAACGGAACGCCTTCATCGCGGGGAAGCTGACTGAGGGCAAAAACCGCGCGCTTCTTCACTTCCGTTTCGGGATCGTTCTCGATGGCGTCCGTGATTGCGGTTGCCGCCTTCTGGCCCGCTTTTTGGGCGAGCCAGAAAAGGGCCTGGCCGCGCACTTCGGCAGCCCGGTCGTTCTTCGCGGTGCTGATCAATGCTGCGATCGCGTCGGACTCGCGACTGACCGAGAGAGCGAACGTGGCGTGCTTGCGAAAGCGCTCGTCAGGGTCTTCACGGATCATGCGGGCGAGAGTCTCATAGCCGTGCCGCCCTCGTGCTGAGCCCAGCCAGAAAGCAGCCTGCTCGCGCAAATGCTCCGGTTGGCCGGAAGCAGCGAATTGATCGAGCGCGCGATCGGCGGCGCCGTCGTTGGTCAATGCAATCGCCGTGAGTGCGCCCGAGGTCAGCCTCTGGCCGCCGCTCTCGTCTTCGTCCGCGGGGCGGACAAAAGTTGCGAGCAAAGCCACGCTCTCAGCAGGCTTGACGCCGGTCAGCCAATAGAGTGTGAGGCCGCCCGCATCGAGCTCGCAATCTTCGGAATAAGTCCGAATCTTGGTGACTCTTCTCTCAGCAGCCCGAAAGAGCACGAACATAGATTCCGGGGCCTCGAGATTGGCGCGCTTGGAATCGTCGGAGCGCATGGTCATCGAATGCTCGCCCTCGAGCGCGCAGCCGCCGCGCAACATCTCGTAGCGCCCATCGCAGCAGCACATGGTGTGATCGCCGGGGATGACGGGCACGGCGTAGCCAATCCACGCCGGCTGGACTTGACTCTGGACCAGGGTGCGGAATTCTCGATCCAAGCCGGACGCGGCCGAACGCGATTCCACTTTCGCGTTCACCACGTGCGGCTGTTGGGCGGCGCAAACCGTCGCGACGGCCATCCCGAATCCGAACACGTAGCGTAGAGTTTTGTTTCCCAAGAACTCTGCGGCTGTTCTTCTGGGTGTGTTCACGGAGTACCTCTCACTTATTCAAAATCTCCATCAGATAGTCAGTGGCTTCCTTGGATCCCATCAGGCTGAGCTTCTGGACCGCCTCGCGTTTCATTTGCGGATCTTTTTCCTGGCGCGCGATTTGAATGAGAGCCTTGGCGTTGCCTTGCAGAAAATAGGCGTTGATCACCTCGCGCTTGATCTCAGGATCTTTCTCGCTGGCATAGATGGGGACCAGCGCATCGCCGGTCTTGCTCGATCCCATCAGTCCCAAGCTATGGATCGCGGCCCGGCGAAGCCTCGGGTCTTTCTCGTTGCGAGCCACTTCGAGCAGCTTATCCGCATTGCCGCTCAGGAACATGGAGTGCAGGATTTGTTCCTTCGCTTCCGTGGCGGGCTCCGCCTGGTAGAGCTGCCACAGCTCCGACTGCGCGCCGGTGAGCGCGAGCTGCTGAATGGCTTCGCGCCGCAGCTCGGGGGTTTTCTCACTTTTGGCGATGGCAAAGAGGCGCTCGCGGTCGCCGCCGATCATGAAGCTGTGAAGAATTGTTTGCTTCACGCGCGCGTCTGTGGATGAGGCATAGATGTCCGCCAACGCCTGACGACTTTCTTTTCCGCCAAAAATTCCCAAATCGGTGAGCGCCTTCATCTGCAAATCGGGATTGGAAGCGCCGCGCGCGATGCGCGCCACCACTTCTCGGGCCCGAGGCGAACCGCTCTGGCAGAGCACGAACAGCGCTTTTTCTTTCAGCTTGGGCGGCTGGTTTCCCTGAAGGAACTTCTCCAGCATTGGGACGCAGCGGTCGGGATCGGAGTTCATGCAGCCGTTGAGGGCCATTAATTTCAGGTCGTCATCCGGCTGGCCTTCAGGCGGGACATTTTGGCCGCTGTTTTGATGAATCTCTAATTCTAATTGTTTTGCTTCGTTCGCCCAGCGGCTCTGCGGATAGGACTTGGTCAATTCACCGAGAGTCGAAAGCGCCTCCGCCTTTTGTCCGAGTTTGTTTTGCGCGTAGGCTTTCCAGTAGAGCGCGCCCTCGGCCGCGTTTCCACCCTGCTTGGCTACGGCACTGAAAATTTCCACGCCTCTTTGCCAATCACCTTGATCCAACGCTTCGGTGCCGCGGTCGTACTGCTCCTGAGCACGATCGAGCTTCTCTTGCGCTCTGTCCTTCGCTTCTTGCTCGCGGTCTCGTTTTTCCTCTTCCCGGTCCCGAGCTTCCTGCTCACGATCGCGTTTTTCTTGTTCGCTGTCTTGAGCAATCTCCGCGTTGATTTCCTGGCTTGCGGCGAAACCGCCGGCAGCAGTAGCCGGAGCGTCCGCCGGTCCCGCCACGCGGGATCTCGCGGCAAGGCGCGCTGTTGCGCCCATCGGCACCAGGAGCGCTACGGCAAGAATCAGCGTCGTTTTTTCCAATGTCTTCATTTTCGTCTCCTGTCTAAATTCGTTCTCCGGGCGGCTGGGGCGCGACGGATTTTTCGCGCTGTTCCACTTGCGAACCAATCACCCGAATTTTGAAAAGTATTCCCTTGGCCTCGATGCGGCGGCGCATCTCGTCGAGCTGGGCGGAGGAAACCTTCGAAGGGCCGTTGGCAATCTCGATCAAGACGCGCTCGAGGTCGTCGAGCACGTTGGCCATTCCAACCTCGCCGGCGCGCGCCGCGGTTTGCCGGTAAAGTCGGTTTTCGTCCACCAAATCGCGAGCGATGTTCCGCTCGGTTGAAATATCCACCGCCCCTTTGCCTTCGGTGTTGACCAGTTCCACCAGCACCATCTGCGAACGCTCCAGGTGATTGCCGACCGCGACCAGCAAGATCCGTTCGCGCGCTTGCGCCGTGATGGTTGGGGGCGGTTGTGATCCGCCCCGAGGCAAGAATCGGCCGACCAGAAACGCGCCAACGATCAAGAGAGCCAGGACGCCCGCCGGCACCCAACGAGGCGGCGAGAATATCCACGCCCACGCGGAGCCGGGCCGCTCCATCAGACGCGGGCGAAGGCGCAACCAGACCCGTTGGCCGTAGTCCTCCGGCCTTTCGGGGACCGGCGATGAGCTAAACAATGCCAGATCGCGTTCCAGGTCGTGGTACCGCGAGCGGCAAAGGGGGCAGCTCGCGAGGTGTTCTTCGAGCGCGCGGCGCTCCTCCGCTTCGTTGTAGTGAAACAGGACCAGTTGTTCTTCGCTCAAGTGATTCATCTCTTTAACCCACCACGGGCTCGAGTGCCCGTCGCAGTTTTTGCACGGCGCGGAAAATGTTGTTCTTGGCCGCGTTCGCTTTCACGCCCAGAGCGCGAGCGATCTCTTCGATCGACTGCCCTTCAAAATGCCGAAGCACAAACGCGGCCCTTTCCTTGTGCGACAGCGTTTTCATGGTGGCTTCGACTTTCTTCCTCACTTCCGCGGACATCATCAGGCGTTCGGCGGAGGGGTCGGTCGAAGGCAGCGAGAGCACGGGGTCGGGCGCTTCGGGTTCGCGGGCCACTTGGCGATCGTCCTCATGCCGTCGCTGGCGCGAAAAGTCGAGCGAGCAATTTACGGCGATTCGATAGAGCCAAGTGGAGAAGGTTGATCGCGACTCGAACCGGTTCAACCGTCGATAGGCGCGCAGGAAAGTTTCCTGCACCACGTCTTCCGCGTCTTGTTCGTTGCCCGTCATGCGAAACGCCAGACGGAAGATGCTGTGGCTGTGCCGTTCGACCAGGACGCGATAGGCGTCGCGATCGCCGGCCAGCACATGGGCCACCACGCTGGCATCGCTCTCTTCCATCCGATTCATTAGACAGGATTCTGCCCCAGCGGTTAGGGCGTGGGAATCGGTATTTTCGGGAAGGCAGGACTCGGAGGAAAGTAGGGCATTTGGAATTTGAGATCTGAAATTTCAACGGCGGAAAACGAATTCAAAATCAAAAATTCAAAGGAGCGAGGGTAGAAAATGGAATGCAGAAGACAGAAAGTAGAAGGCAGTGCCACAAAAAGGCAAATGGGAAATGGCAAAAGTCAAACGGCCAGACTGGACCATTTCCCATTTCCCATTTGCCATTTTTGCTTTTTCCGGCTGCCTACTGCCTACCGCTCTCTGCCTACTCTCCCGAATCTCCGCCAGGCTCCAGAAGCTATGTGGCAATCCGGTTCCGCCCTGCATCCCAGACGGTCTTGAGGCCGCGACGGAGCGCGATGTTGCCGATCCAGGAAGTGCGAGCCGCTTCAAATCCTACCTGGATCGAGGCGTTGGGCGTCTTGCGGCTGCGGATGCAGGCAAGGAAGTTGTTGACATTATCGAGCGTGCCGTCGCGCTCCGAGCGCACGAAGATCTCCGGCTCGGGAGCTTGCGTGCCGGGCGCCGACTTTACGCCCTCAGGATACACCGCCATCCGGGTGCGATCGATCTTCAGCGTGGCGTCGGTGCCGCGGAACTCGATGCCGCCGTCGTCGATGCCCGTGTTGAGTGCGCCGGTGAAGGTCACCGCGAAGTCGCCGGGAAATTCGTAAGCTGCCGTAATGGTGTCCGGGCACTGCCATTTTTGAGTATAGAGCTCGCCGGTGGTGGTGGCGGTCTTGGGCGCCGGCTGGCCCATGTACCACTGGATGACGTCGATCCAGTGCGTCAGGAGATCGGTGAGAATGCCGCCGCCGAAATCCCAGAAGAAGCGCCAGTGATAAAACTTCTCGTCGCTGAAGGCCTGCTCGGGCGCCGCGCCGAGGAACGCTTTCCAGTCGAGCTTGCTTTGATCCACCTCGTGGGCTGCCATCCATCCTCCTTGCGCGGTGTAGTTTTGATACCAGTAGGTGTGAACGAAAGTGATCTTGCCCAGTTTTCCGGAATCGATGATGTGCTTGCCGAGAATGTAGTGGTCCCAACTGCGCTGTTGCATTCCGGTCTGCACGATGCGCTTGGTCTCCTCGACGGCGCGAACCATTTCCACGCCTTCTTCGATGGAGTGCATGATGGGCTTTTCGAGGTAGGCGTCTTTGCCGGCGTGGACCGCGTCCACCAGCATCGGCTTGTGCCAATGGTCCGGGCTGCCGATCAGGACCGCGTCCACATCCTTCCGGTCGAGCACTTCGCGATAATCGCGATGCGCCGTGGCGGCTGGGCCCGCCAGCTTGAGGGCTGCCTCGCGGTGCGGCTCGTAGACGTCGCAGACGGCCACCACTTCAACCGATGGGTCCTTCTGGAAAAGCGACATGTCGTATCGGCCCCTCTGCCCGGAGCCCAAGAGCGCCAGTCGGATCTTGTCATTCGCGCCCAGTGCGCGCGCCGGCGCGAGTCCGCCGAACACGGCAGCTCCCGCCCCGGCCAGCGCCGAGTCCTTCAGGAACTCGCGGCGCGAAATGCTATCTCCACTTTCTTTCTGCTGCATGGTTTGATCCCCCTTTGCGGAGCGGATTCTATCGCAGCGCGCCCGAAAAAACATGAAACTGGAAACAGGAAATTGGAAATTAGAAACTCGAAAAATCGAAATTCGAAGCTCGGAAGTTGAAAGTATAAGCTCAGAATGCACGCCCATCGTAGGGCCGTTCCCGCTGGAACGCTCCGCCCCTGCCCCCGCGAATTTTCCATTTTCTACTTTCCAGTTTCCAGTCTCTATTTTCCAGTTTCCATTTTCCAAATTCGTGATTCAATGAGAAAAGATGACCGGGAAGACTGTTTCACATTATCGCGTCCTCGAAAAGCTGGGAGCCGGCGGGATGGGCGTGGTCTATAAGGCTGAAGACATCAAGCTCGGCCGGCTGGTGGCGCTGAAATTCCTGCCCGAAGGCTCCCGTCGGGACGCGCAGGCTCTCGAGCGATTCAAGCGCGAAGCGCGCGCCGCTTCCGCGCTCGACCACCCCAATATCTGCACGATTTACGACATCGACGAGCATGAGGGGCATCCGTTCATCGCCATGCAACTGCTGGAGGGACAGACGCTGCGGGAACTGCTGGAGAAACGGAAACTGGAAAATGGAAGCTGGAAAATGGACGTAGGGGCGAGCGGCGCTCGCCCGGCCGAACGCAGTTCGGCCCTACGAATCGACGAATTGCTTGATCTTACTATTCAGATTTCGGATGCGCTGGACGCGGCGCATTCGCGCGGCATCATTCACCGCGACATCAAGCCGGGAAATATTTTCGTCACACATCGCGGGCTAGCGAAGATCCTGGATTTTGGCTTGGCGAAGTTGATAACGACACCCCTCACCCCCGGCCCCTCTCCCCAGGGGAGAGGGTGGCCCGCCAGCGGCGGGCAGGGGGCCCCGAGCACCGGGGGTGAGGGGGCACGGGACGACGCGACCGAAACCGCCGACGCGCTGTTCACCATGCCCGGCGTTCTGATCGGAACGGTGGCTTACATGTCGCCGGAGCAGGCGCGCGGCGAGGCGCTCGACGGCCGCACTGATCTGTTTAGCTTTGGCGCCGTGATTTACGAGATGGCGACGGGACGGCAGGCTTTCTCTGGAAACACATCGGCGGTGATTTTCAACGCAATTCTGAGCGGAGCGCCGCCGCGGCCGCTCAGCCTGAATCCCCAGTTGCCGGCGAAGCTCGAAGAGATTATCCACCGCCTGCTCGAAAAGGATCGCGAGTTGCGCTACCAGAGCGCCTCGGACCTTCGCGCCGATTTGAAGCGATTGAAGCAGGAGACGGAGGTCGTAGGGCCGGGTCGGCTCCGCGGACCAGGGACCCCGGCCTCGCGGTCGAAGATTGCCCTGGCCAGGCGGGCGCAAGCGTCGGCCCTCCCAAGAAACACAGCGCGACGGCGAGGCATGATCGCCGTTGCACTTGGCTTACTGCTGGCCGCGGTTGGCGGCGGCCTGGCGCTGCTCTACTTCGGTGTCCACTCGCATCGCGCTCCAGCTCTTACCCTGCGGGACGCCATCGTGCTGGCTGAATTCCACAACACCACTGGCGATCCGGTGTTCGATGTCCCGCTCCGCCAAGGCTTGGCAGCGCAACTCGAACAATCGCCTTTTCTGAACATCATCTCCGACCAGCGAATCGCGCGGACCTTGCAGTTCATGGGCCAGCCCGCCAATACGCGATTGACCGAAGATCTTGCCCGACAGGTCTGTCAGCGCAGCGGCAGCGTGGCCGTGCTCGCCGGATCGATTTCCAGCCTCGGCCGCCAGTATGTGATTGGCCTGACCGCCACGAATTGTCAAACGGGTGAAACCCTCGCCCAACAGCAGGTGACGGCGGAGAGCAAGGAACAAGTGGTGACTGAACTCGGCCAAGCGGCTTCGGAGATCCGGCCGAAACTCGGCGAATCACTCGCTTCGGTGCAAAGATTCGACACGCCGGTTCAGGATGTGACTACTTCCTCCCTGGAAGCCCTGAATGCTTACACCCTTGGCCAGAAGGCCGCGAACGAAAAAGGCACCGCAGCCGCCATACCCTTCTTCCAGCGCGCAGCCGAGCTCGATCCCAATTTCGCCATGGCCTACCTCAAACTGGGAATGCAGTACGACAATCTTAATGAAACCAGCGAATCCGAGCGGTTCCTTGGGAAGGCTTTTGCACTTCGCGAACGCGTGAGCATGCGGGAGAATTTCAGCATATCTTCCCGCTACTATGATGAGTTGGGCGATCTTCAGAAGGCCGGTCCCATCTACGAACAATGGGCCCAAACTTACCCGCAGGACTATGCTCCCTTGGACGCTCTCGGAAACGACGATCTTTACCTAGGGCAGTACGAGCAGGCCCTCAAACTGCTGCTCGAAGAAGTGAGGGTCGCCGGCGACGGTTACTACAACTATGGAAACCTCGCTGCGGCTTATATCAATCTCAATCGCCTGGCGGAGGCAAGGGCAACGATTGAACAGGCCCTGGCGCGCAAGCTGGAGCCCATCAGTGGACACACCTATCTCTACATCATCGACTTCGTTCAAGGTAATTTGCCCGGCATGCAGCAAGAGCTGGATTGGGCGGCGGCTAACGCCGGAATGGAAGAAGACGTTTTCTTAAACATGCAGTCTGACACTGAGGCTTGCTCTGGCCATCTAGGAAAAGCCCGGGAACTGACCCAGCGAGCAGTCGAAGCGGCTCAACGCAACGGGACGAAGGAAACTGCAGCCTGGTTCATGGTCAATGGTGCGCTTCGTGAAGCGGAATTGGGTAACGCAGCTCGCGCCCGCGAGGGAGCGGATTCCGCGCTGGCTCTCGCTTCCTCGACTAATGTAAAGACTCTGGCCGCTCTCGCCCTCGCGCGTGCTGGATTCGGCGCGCCGGCTCAAACCCTTGCCGACGAACTTGCCAAATCCAAGCCCTCCAACACAGTCCTCAACTCTTACTTTCTCCCGACCATTCGGGCGGCCGTCGAGCTTGACCTTAAGCGCCCGGCCCAGGCGATCGAAAAGCTCCAAGGCACAACACCCTACGAGCTGGGCGCTCCTGCGCCTCTGGAGCCCGGCACGCTTTACCCGGTCTATGTTCGTGGCGAAGCCTATCTCCGTCTTGATCAAGGGAGCCAGGCAGCAGCCGAGTTTCAGAAACTTCCGGATCATCCTGGGGTCATAATGAATTTTCCACTGGGAGCGCTGGCACACCTCGGCCTCGGGAGGGCCTACGCTCTCCAGGCGGGCGTCGATCTCACTTCCAGCCAGGGCCGGCTTTCGAGGCTGTTCAAGGTTTTCGGCGGCCAGAGACTGCCGCTACAACCGGAGGCCCTCGCCAAAGCCCGCGCGACCTATGACGACTTCTTTAAGCTGTGGAAAGACGCCGACCCCGATATCCCAATCCTGAAACAAGCGAAAGCGGAATATAAGAAACTCGGGCAGTGATCCCTGATGGGACGCTCAAGAATCGGGATGACTGGCATGGCACACCCGAAGCGTGTCGCATTTTGACTAGGGCGGTCTAGGGTGATTTTCCTGAGAAACTAGGGGTTTTCCCTATGGACAAGTTCAAACCTACTGTGGATATTCTGAAGTTACCAGGCTGGACGCGAGCGCGCTGCCTGGACAGAAAAGGAACAATGTCATGTCGACATCGGTACTATCTTCGGGGTGCAGCCCTCTGCGCCTTGCTGCCAATCGCCGCAATGCGCTGAAATCCAGCGGACCGAGAACCGTTGCCGGAAAACGGCGCGCCGCCCTGAATGGCATCGAGCGCGGTCTGTGTTCTGAAGAACTGGAGAAACAGCTTCAGGCGCGAGGCCAGGATCCACGGGAATTCCGCGATCTGCACCGCGAAAGGAGGGCCGCCGGTAGGGCGGGCGACGAAAAGCAAACCCAACCAAACCCATTGAGGTTAAGCTCTTCAGATTCTGAAGGATAGGGCATTCTTGAGCAAAGCAAACCCATTGAGGTTAACATGTTCTTTTTCAGCGAGTTGCGAAGAAGAAAGGCCCGATTTTCGAGAAATATGAATGGTGCATGGAGGTTCACCATTCCCGATTGGCTGGGGCGGAAACTGGAAAGTGGGCACCGGAAATTACGTTCAAAGCCGGAATGTCGTTTAGAATCAATGGATACCGCTAACGGATATTGCCACTATTCCCGATTGGCCGGTGTGGAAACCGGGAACTCGAAAATCGAAATCATGGATTCCCGCTTGCGCGGGAATGACGCCGAGGATCGAAGTCCGGCGGAGTGGGAATGCACCACTCACCCCCGGTGCTCGGGGCCCCCTTCCTCCTTCGTCGGACACCCTCTCCCCAGGGAGAGGGCCAAAGAATCAAAGTCTCAACCCTATCCCCCAACGGAGAGGGCCAAGGAAGCAAAATCTCAGCCCTCTCCCTTGGGGAGAGGGTGTCCCGATCTGATCGGGACGGGTGAGGGGTCACTTGCTCATTCGTGCGCGACTTTGACGGAACCCTGCCCTGTATCCCTCCGCCGTTGAGAATGGCGCCCGGTTCGGGCTATAGTTGACGAGTTCGATGGGCAGGAAAGGGAGCAAGTTTGAGAGTCCGTGAGATGAATCGGTTTAATTTCACTCGGCGAGAAGCCCTGTATTGGATCTGCGCGCCCGTGTTGTCGGCGGGTGCGACGCTAGCCTACCGGGCTACACAGGCGCGGCCTGCGCAGACGCCTCCCATCGACATTCCTGTCCGCTTCACGGACATTCGTGAGGCCGCGGGAATCACTTTCAAGCAGGACTCGACCGGCACCGATCAGAAATATTACCTGGAAACCATGGGCACGGGCGTGGGGTGGATTGACTACGACCAGGACGGCCTCATGGACCTTTATTTCGTACAGACGGGCGCGACTGACATTTACAAGCCACCGCAACCGCTGCACTCGGTTCTCTACCACAACAACGGCGACGGGACATTTACCGATGTCACCGAGAAAGCCGGTGTAGGCGCCGAGGGCCTCTACGGAGAGGGCGTGGCGGTGGGCGATTACGACAACGACGGTTATCCGGACCTCTACGTGACCGGCTACGGTCGCGCCATCCTCTATCACAACAACGGCAACGGGACTTTCACCGACGTCACGGAGAAGGCCGGCGTCCAAGACAAGGGCGGGTGGTCTACGAGCGCGGGCTGGTTCGACTACGACAAGGACGGCTACCTGGATCTGGTGGTGCTGAACTACATCGACTGGACGCCGCAAAATAACATCTGGTGTGGCGAACGCCGTCCCGGTTACCGCGCCTACTGTCACCCGGACAATTACCGCGGCCAGCGCATCAAGCTCTACCACAACAATCACGACGGAACGTTCACCGACGTGAGCGAAAAATCCGGCGTGGGCCTTCCGGAAGCCAAAGGCATGGGCGTGGTGCTGGCTGATTTCAACAACGACGGCTGGCCGGACATCGCCGTGGCCAACGACACGTGGCCGAATTTCCTGTTCCTCAACAATCACGATGGGACTTTCAGGGACATCTCGTTCAGTTCCGGGATTGCCGCCAGCGAAGACGGCAAGTACGAGGCGGGGATGGGCATCGACGCGGCCGACGTCGACGGGGACGGCTGGCTCGATCTCTACGTGACGCACCTCGATATGGAGCTGAACCGCCTTTATCGCAATAACCACGACGAGACGTTCGACGACGCCACCTACAGCTCAGGCATCGGCAATAAAGCGGTCCTGCTGAGCGGCGTGAGCATGAAATTTCTGGATTATGATAATGACGGTTGGGTGGACGTTTGCCAGGCGAATGGAGCGATGCTGGATAACATCCGCATGTATCACTCCAACGTGGGCTATGAAGAGCCCCTGCTGATGTTTCGCAACCTCGGGCACGGCAAATTTGAGAAAGTCTCGGATCTCCTGGGGCCGGATTTCATGAAGCCAGTGGCCGGGCGAGGCCTCGCTACCGCCGATTTCGACAACGACGGCGACATCGACGTGGTCGTCAATAATCGCGGCGGTTTTCCGGAGCTTTTGCGCAACGACGGCGGGAATGCGAACCACTGGCTGGAAGTGCTGCTGATCGGGACCAAATCGACTCGCGACGGCGTCGGAGCAGTTCTGAAGCTGACCTCCGAAGGATTCACGCAGGTCAAACAGCGCCAGGGCGGGATGGGCTACATGTCGGCCAGCGATCCGCGAATTCACTTCGGACTTGGGCAGCGCCAGAAAATCGATTCGCTGGAGATCACTTGGCTGAGCGGCCAGGTCGACAAACTCTCTGACGTGCCGATCAATCAGATCATCGCGGTGAAAGAAGGCGAAGGCATCGTGGCAAGGAATTTCCCCAAGGTCGCAAGCAAGTGAGTCGGCCGCTCAGCGGTCGAATCGATAGACATTTGTCTACGGAGGTGGCTATGAGAAAACCTGCCGACAAAGCAGAGATTGACCGGCGATCATTTCTCAATCGGACGGCTAGGATTGTGGCCGGCGCCGCCGCGTTGAGCGGCCCTGCTGCCACAACTTTCGCCGGCACCGCAGCTTCCTACAGCCGCATTGTGGGCGCGAATGAACGCATTTCGCTCGCCCACATTGGCATCGGCAGCCGCGGCCGGGAGCTTGATTGGATTGTGTCCCGGCTGAAGAACACGCACAACGTGGAGATGACGGCGGTCTGCGACCTTTGGACGGCGAATCGCGACAAGGCCGCTGCCAGGAACGAGAAGTATTACGGCCGTCCTCCGCGCCAGTTCAAATACTTCGAGGACGTGCTGGCGCTCAAGGATGTGGACGCGGTGTTAATTTCCACTCCCGAGCACTCGCATTCGCCCATCTTGCGGATGGTGGCGGAGGCGGGAAAGGACGCTTACGTTGAAAAACCGATGGGCAACGTGCTCGAAGAAGTCAAGGCAGCGCGCGACGCCGTCCTGGAGAGAAACCTCATCGTGCAAGTCGGGACGCAGCACCGCAGCGAGCCCTATCCGCGCGCGGCACATGATCTGGTTCAGACCGGCGCTCTGGGCGAGGTCAGCAAAGTGGAGGTCGTGTGGAACTACCATGGGCCGCGCTGGCGCGGCCGCCCGGAAGTAAAGGAAATCCGCGCCGCCGACACCGATTGGCGGAAGTGGCTGATGACCAAACCCAATCGGCCGTTCGACCCGCAGGTCTATTTCGAATTTCGCCTGTACAAGGAATTCTCGAGCGGCATCGCCGACCAGTGGATGAGCCATGGCATCGATCTGGTCCATTGGTTCATGGACGATCACTTTCCACGTTCCGTCGTCGCCCACGGCGGCATCTACGCGTGGCATGACGGGCGTGAGAACCCGGACACGTTCCAAGCGCTGCTGGAATACCCCAAGGGCTTCCTCGTGAGCTATTCAACCAGTTTCGGAAACGACGCCGATAGTTTTACCCGGTACATGGGCAAGAAGGCCACGCTGATCGATATTGGCGGCGAGGGCAGCCCGCGCTACCAACTCGTGGAGGAAAAAGGGACTCACGAAGACAATCCGGACATCGACAAGGAGCGCGCTTCAAAATACATCACGCTCCCGGGCGACAAGGACCTGCCCCCCACGGGCATCGGCGACGACGACCTGCATCACATGACCGACTGGTTCGAGTGCCTGCGCAGCCGCCGGCAGCCGCACGCCACGGTCCATCACGGCTTCGCGCATTCGGTGGCGTGTACGATGGCTGCGCAATCGTATTGGGCAGGGAAGAAGCTCTACTGGGACGCCAAAACCGAATCGATCCTCGATCACCCGGCGGCGGCGGCCGCCCTTCAGGGCGGCATGCCGGGCTAAAGCCCGGCGCTACATGCACGAGATCTGCCTATCCCGCGATCAACAGGCTCTCGGCGAACGGCCATTCGGGATCAACCCATTGCGCGTCGCAAGCGAATCCGGCCTGCTCAGCCATTTGAACAACCTCATCCGGCCGATACTTGTGGCTGCTCTCCGTCCAGATGGTCTCGTCAGCGCGGAGTTCGACCGTCAACTCGGCTTTGGGAATGGTCACCGATTGGGAGCAGGTGGAACGCAAGTGCATCTCGATTCGCCGCGCATCGTGATCGAAGCGGACGGCGTGTCCGAAATGACCCACGTCGAAGTTCGCACCCAGTTCGCGGTTGATGCGAACCAGCAGATTCAGGTTGAACGCCCTGGTGACGCCGAGCGAATCGTCATAAGCCATGATCAACTGCGGGATCGGCTTTTCGAGGTCCGTGCCGAGCAGCAAGGAATCACCCGGTACGAGGATTCGCCGCAGTTGGCGCAAGAATTGTTCGGCCGCGGGCTGGTCGAAATTCCCGATGGTGCTGCCCAGGAACAGCACCAGGATGTGCTCGTGGCTGGCGCGGCGAGCGGCGACCTCGAGCAGGCCGTCGAGATACTCCTTTTCGAATCCGACCACGCTGACGGAATCGATGCGCTCCAGGCGCTCGACGGCGCTGGCCAGGGCGGTGGGCGAGATCTCGATGGGATAGTATTTGGTGGACTGCCGGCGGACAAATGCTTCGAGGAGCCAGCGAGTTTTTTGCCCGTTGCCGCTGCCCAGCTCTGCGACAGCGGCAGGCCCGGGCACGCGGCTGACGATGGCATCGGCGTGCCCGCGCAGCAGGCGCTCGTCGGCGCGCGTCAAACCGTACTCAGGAAGAAGACTAATGATTTCGAACAGTGCCGAGCCGATGTCGTCGTAGAAATATTTCGACGGCAATTCTTTTTGGCTGGGCTTGGTGAGGCCGGCGCGGACCTCACTGGCCAGGTCCGCAGTCGAGAGTCCGAGAATGCCTTGCGTCAGCATCCGCTTTCCTTCCGAACTCACGCGTTGTTCTTCACGCCGCGGAAAGTTGCGTAGACATATGGGTAATGCGGCTGAAACCAGTTGCGAAACGACCTTCGCAGAAGACAGGCCGCCGTCCGAGGAGACCCGCCTTTTGCCACGTAATGTTTTCCGTCGAAGAAATCGGCGGAGTAGCCTGCGTAGAATGGGAATGCCTTGAAGCCCGGAAAGGGCTCGAAGACGGAAGAGGTCCACTCCCATCCGTTGCCCACGAGATCTGCGACGCCGAAGGCGCTGTTGCCGGCAGGATGCGTGCCGACCCCGCTCGGATCCCAAAGGCGAAAGTCGAAATTCCCGTGCAGAAAATCAGGAGGCTGGTCGCCCCAGGGGAATTCGCGTTCCTCGCCTTCGGGCGTTCCGTAGGCGGCGCGATGAAACTGCGCCTCTGTGGGCAGTGTCTTGCCGGCCCATCGCACATAGGCAGTCGCCTCGGCATGACTCACGTAGACAGGCCAGTCCTCCGGCAAGGGAATGTCCGCGAACATGGTTCGGAGCACCCATTCCTCGCCTTGGCGAATCCAGAATTTCGGATGGGCAATGCCGAGTTTGGTCTTCCATTCCCAGCCAGGCTCGTCCCAAAGATCTCGATTCTCATAGGCGCCCGCGCGCACAAATTCGAGGAACTGCCCGATGGTCACATTGTGATTGTCAATCTCAAACTCCGGAACTTCGACGGTTGTGTCAAGCATTTGTCAGTTGAGCTCCGCGAGAATACAAGACTTCGAACCAAGTTGTTCCGCAGCGAGCGATCCAGAGGCGGAGCTTGAGGAGGCGGTGAGCGCCGCGTCGTGTCCAGCGCAT